>JAEEGL017022528.1_pt1 | contig 75545 bp, 64 predicted proteins | sample 9134231 | NCBI WGS metagenome assembly JAEEGL01 (sample SAMN16246548, study PRJNA631951) | gut metagenome | biome: gut microbiome; feature: rumen; material: fiber-attached | host: Bos | place: Iran: Karaj | collected 2018-10 | reverse complement strand
GGGGTCCTTTAAATAGTCTTCTGCCTTGTGTTGCAAGTAAAGGAGAGTGTTTGCGCGATTGATGTTCTCTATGTCCGCTCGTCGGTCCGCGACATGCCTATAAAGCATCGGCGTAAAGGTCGCTATCATGCCCAAAACCACGATAGCCTCGAGCAGCAGTGAGCCTTTTTGATTACCGACTTCTTTATACTCTGCGGCAGGCGCCGCTTTCCTTGTCTTTGAACCTTGAACTTTCATTTCTAAACCGCCTTTCATCGCAAACACTCATTTTCACAAGTTTTCCTGGAAAGTTCCCGTAAAAGCGGACGATTCTTTCACATAAAAAAACACCCGACTCTTACGAGCGGACGTTACAAAACCGTTTACCTAAAGATACGGCTCAGCTTATTCGAGCCACTAGACTTTATTCGCTGACATCCACTCCCCAAAATAGGAGTGAATTCAGGATAAGTCTGTGTCGTCTAAGCGACTAAAATAGGTAACAGGGTTTTGTACGCCCTAAGCGGGTTCTTTTTTTAGGAGAACCCACTCATTAACAAAATCTAGAGTATTGATTTTTCCTTGTAAAGTTAAATTAAAATTGGTGTCGAAACCATGTAACCTGGCGTTTTGCATAGTTTCTGGTGCTTTGTTGAGCCCTTAAAATCATGTCCTCTCTGCTGAGCTCGCCGAGCAAAAATTGCCTTATTTCCGACACGCCCAAAGCCTTCATAATCGGCGCATCATCGGGATATTTTTTGGCCAACAGCGCACGCACTTCGTCCACGGCACCTGCCTTTAGCATATCCAAAAAGCGCTGATTAAGGTGCTCATAAAGCTCCACCCTGTCCGGCTCTAAATACCGCTTCTCAAACGCCGCATCAATGAGCCTTTGCCTTGGCTCCTGCTGCCATGAAGTGTGCGTTCTGCCGGTGGCAAGATACACTTCCAAAGCCCTAAACACGCGATGTTTGTCGGTAAAGGCAAAGTCCTTATCAACCTCGTGAAGCCGAGCCCTTGCCTCGTCTATATCCATAGCCCGCACCTTTTGCCTTATCTCTGAAGGAACATCAGGCACAGGCGCCAAACCATCTACCAGCGCGGATATGTAAAGTCCCGTCCCACCAACCACGATGGGAACCACGCCCTTCGCAAAGGCGGTCTTTATCTCCTCTGCCGCCATAGCCGCCCACGCCGCCGCCGAAAACCTTTGCTCCCCGCTTAAAAAGCCGTAAAGCTTGTGCGGCACTTTGCGCATATCCTCGGGTGAAGGCCTGGCGGTGAGCAGAGCCAAGTCCTGATACACCTGCATACTGTCAGCATTGATAATGACGCTCCCCTGCGCCTGCTCCTGCGCCAGTTTCAGCGCCAAAGCAGACTTGCCCGAACCGGTCGCTCCCGCGATTATGATAACCTTGTTTTCCATATCAAAAGCTTAGCAAACGCAAAGTCTTTTTGCTATACCTCTTGCAAAAATAAATCGCGAATACCATCTATTATACTAAACGGTGGACTTATAGCTTAAAAGGAGCAGAAAATGGCGAACTTGGATACTTTTAACAACCCTCTGATGCTGGGCTTTGAGAACATTGAACGCATGATTGACCAAGTGGCCAAAGCATCGTCGGAAGGCTATCCTCCTTATGACATAGAGCAAGTGAGCGATACAAAGACGAACATCATCTTGGCGGTCGCCGGCTTTTCCGAAGAGGACCTTTCCATAACCTTGGAAAACGGCAAGCTCGTTATCAAAGGCAAGCACACCCAAACCGAGCCCGAAAAACAAAGGAAATACATCTACAAAGGCATAGCTTTCCGCCAATTCCAGCGCGTGTTTGTGCTTGCCGACGGTATGGAAATAAAGGGAGCAACTCTCGTTAAGGGTTTGTTAACAATTTCGCTTGAAAGAAAAAAATTAGAAGCTAGAATAACCCGCATTGCTATCAACGATTTGGATAAGCCAAAAGGGTTAAAAAATAAAAATGCTAAGCTTCAACGATGACTTTAACGATGTCCAAGAATATGAAAACTCCCTGTCTATGATTGGGCTTCCCGCTTATGTAAAGCAAACTATCGTCAATAACGAGCCTATGTGGGCGGTGCATACCCTTGACGGTGCTATGATTGGTTCCGCTCCGAATCGCTATATCGCCGAAGCCATGATCGTTGACAGCGACATGCATCTTGTCACTTTGCACTAATCAGCATAGTCAGCGTAATCAGTATTAGTTCTCACGCCATATGAACGGCACGAACAGCACCGTAACTGTGGTGAACTCAAGCCTTCCCAGCATCATTCCCGCGGACAAAAGCCACTTTGCGGAATCGGGTAAAGTAGCAAAGCTTCCTTCCGGACCGATGACACTGCCAAATCCCGGGCCTACATTGGTAAGCGAAGCAAGCGCTCCCGTAAGCGCCGTCATAAAATCAAGCCCTATAAACGCCAACGCCAAAGTGAGCAGAACCAACGCCAGCACAAATATAGTCATAAAGACGACCACGCCCCTCACCACATCATCGCTGACAGAGGAACCGTTATACCTGATTGTAAAAACGCCGTGAGGATAAATCATATTCTTAAGATACCTTGCGACATTCCCCGCCAAGATATTGAACCTGAAAATCTTGCATCCTCCGGAAGACGAACCCGAGCAACCTCCCACAAAAGTAAGAAAAAAGAATATCATCAAGGCAAATACACCCCAAGCGGCATAGTCGTCCAAGACATACCCCGTCGTAGTCACGATTGACACCACCGAGAACGCTGCTTTACGAATAGTCGGCTCAACATCCATACTGCCTTCCTCGACGATAAGCCACAAAGAAAGTACCAGCGCTACTATTATTATAAGGAAAAGGAATGTTTTTATCTGAGTATCGCCCGTAAAACGGCGCACCGTCCCCGTTACGATGTAGTAATAGGCAATAAACGGCAAAGCCCCGATAATCATAAATGCGATAAGAATCCAATCTATCAAAGGCGAATTAAAGTAAGCTATAGAGGCATCATGCGTTGAAAATCCTCCCGTAGACACACATGTCATCGCATGAGCGACTGCGTCAAAAATATCCATACCCGCCGCATAGAGCGCAACCACACATAACGCCGAAAAAGATATATAAATCAAAAGGATAAACTCTATAATCTGCGTAAGTCTGGGAATAGTTTTACCCTCAATCTTAGATGACGACTCGGTTAAGAACATTTGCATTCCGCCGACTCGAAGCATAGGCAGTAGAACAATCGCTATCATCACAATTCCGATACCGCCGACCCATTGCAACATAGCCCGCCACAAAAGTACGCCTTTGGGCATCGCATCAAGCCCTGTAAAAGCTGTAGAGCCGGTGGAAGTAAGCCCGCTCATCGCTTCAAAGAAAGCCGTTGCGTAATTCATTTCCTCAAAAGCCAAATAAAACGGCAGTGCGGCAAAACACACCACCACCAACCACACCGAGGAAGTGGTAAGGAAAGTTTCCTTTATAGATATATTTTGCCAGCGGTTATAAGACGATGCCGCAAGCAAAGACCCAAAGAAAAGCGTAAATCCCGCTGCTTGCAAAAAGGCCTTTACCGACCGTCCTTCATAGAAAAAGTCAACCACGGCGGGCAGCAACATTGCCAATCCGAAGGCGGCAAGCACCAAACCCGAAATAAACGCCACTATTCCAAAACGCATAACTTCGCCCTATCAAGCTCCATTTTAAAAACTTACCACTATTTTATTTTACTAAATCTTATTTAATCATTAAAACTGCGAGTATGAAAGATAGCTTTACCATAGACGATTTTTTAGGCGGCAAAGTAAAATTAAAACAATCCGAGAAAGGTTACCGCGCCACGAGCGACTCGGTTTTGCTTTCGTCCGCCATATCTCCGAAAGCGGGGCAAACGGTGTTGGATGTAGGAACAGGAACGGGCATCGTATCCCTTTGCCTTGCCTATCGCATCCCCGACGCAGCCATTACCGGATTGGAAATCCAGCCCGAGTCCTTTGTTCTGGCAAAAGAAAATGCTGCACTAAATCACAGCGAAGCAAGCGTTAACTTCATACTTTGCGACATAGCGAATCCGATAAAAGAGATAAAGGACAAAGCTTTTGATTTTGTAATAACGAATCCGCCATACGCCACCGAAAAACCGCAATCCCCCACAAAGAACAAAGCCATAGCCAACCACGAGTCCACCACCGCCAATCTTGAAACATGGCTTGATTTTTGTATAAAAAGACTAAAACCGAAGGGAACTTTGGCACTTATCCATAAAGCGGAACGCCTTGATGACATTATAACGCTTTTGCAAGGAAGATTAGGGGGAATAGCCATATACCCGCTTTACCCGATGCAAGGCAAACCCGCCTCGCGCATCATTATCACCGCCGTAAAGAACTCGCGCACTCGCGTATCTTTAATGCCGGGCTTAGTCCTGCATCAAGCTGACGGCACCCCGACTCGCGAAGCAGAGCAAATCCTGCGCCTCGGGCACACTCTTGAATCGGTTGTTTAAGGGAAAAAAGAGCTGATAAAAGCGCCCTTGCCCTTATTCCTCTCTTCTTTTTTCCGCTCTTTTACGAAGATTCGAATCGAGTATTTCTTTGCGCAAACGAATACTTTCGGGAGTAACCTCAACCAACTCATCATCTGCGATATAAGAAATTGCTTCTTCCAAGCTCATCTTGCGAGGCGGAGAAAGCAGCACATTATCGTCCTTACCCGCAGCTCTGATATTGGTAAGATGCTTTTCCTTAACGGGATTAACTTCCAAATCGCCGCCTTTTGCATATTCGCCGATAATCATACCCGTATAGACAGGCACTCCGGGTGGAATAAATAAAATGCCGCGCTCTTCAATTTTCCATAAAGCATAAGGAACTGCCTTGCCGTCATCGGTTGAAATGAGCACGCCGTTACGCCGCCCTTCAATCGCCCCTTTATAAGGAGCATATCCGTGGAAAAGGCGGTTCATTACGCCCGTTCCGCAAGTGTCGGTCAAAAACTCGGAATGATACCCGATAAGCCCGCGCGAAGGAGCAAGGAACACCAGCCTGTTTTTTCCACCACCCGAAGGCCGCATTTCCGTAAGTTCGGCTTTGCGAAGACTCATCTTCTCAACTACTACGCCGGAATAAGCCTCGTCCACATCAATCACCACTTCTTCAATAGGTTCAAGTTTTTCGCCGTTTTCGCCTTCATGGAACAGCACTCTGGGGCGGGAAATGGAAAGCTCAAACCCTTCGCGGCGCATCGTTTCAATCAAAATACCAAGCTGCAATTCGCCGCGTCCCGCCACTTGAAAAGCGTCCATTCTATCCGTATTTGAAATGGTAAGCGCGACATTGCCTTCCGCCTCTTTATGAAGTCTGTCGGCAATCAGACGCGAAGTAATCTTAGTCCCCTCTCTGCCCGCCAGCGGCGAATCATTAACCGCAAAGGTCATCGCCAGCGTAGGAGGATCAATCGGCGTTGAAGGTATCGGCTCGGTAACGCTTAAATCGCACAAAGTATCTGCCACGGTCGCCTTTGTGAAACCTGAAATGGTAACAATATCGCCGGCAAACGCCTCCTCAATACCCGTGCGCTTTAGCCCGCGGAAAGCCATAATCTTGGAGACTCTCGCCTGCTCAATGACATTGCCCTTCATGTCCAAGGCCTTAATCGTAGAGTTTACTTTAAGCGAACCGGACTGAATGCGCCCCGTAAGAATACGCCCTACAAAGTTATCCATCTCCAGCGTTGAAACGAGCATGGAAAAATCTCCGTCAGGACTGCAATCGGGCGCAGGCACATGAGCAATAATCTCATCAAACAACGGCATAATGTCTTTGCGTTCGTCTTTTGCCAAATCTTTAACCGCCCAGCCTTGCCTGCCTGAAGCGTAAAGCACAGGGAAGTCCAGCTGCTTTTCATCGGCACCCAGCATAACGAACAAATCAAAAATCTCGTTCAAAACCTCATCGGGACGCGCGTCCGAGCGATCAATTTTGTTGATAACGACAATCGGACGAAGCCCACGCTTTAACGCCTTGCCCAAAACGAACTTTGTTTGCGGTAAAGGCCCTTCTGCGGAATCGACCAAAAGAATTGCCCCGTCAACCATGGAAAGAATGCGCTCAACCTCACCGCCGAAGTCGGCATGGCCCGGAGTATCCACGATATTTATGCGAATATCACCATGTTCAACCGAAGTGCATTTAGCCAAAATGGTAATTCCGCGTTCTCTTTCCAAATCACCGGAATCCATGACGCATTCGGTCACCACCTGATTATCTCTGAATATGCCGCTTTGCTTCAAAAGTGCGTCCACCAAGGTCGTCTTGCCATGGTCAACATGCGCAATAATCGCGACATTTCGTATTTCTTTAGTCACTTTTCTTATCCTTTTTTCTTAAAAATCAAGGGCGGGAGTATAGTATTTTCCCACCAATACACAAGCAAAAATTACATTTCTCTGCTATTTATCGCCCTTTGCGCCAACTTATAATCAAAAAGTTTCTCGGCATTATCTGCGCCCTCAACTACAACGCCGGATTTATTTTTCACCGCTCGCATATCAATTTTTTCGATTTTTGTACCGTAGCCGATTTCCACTTTTTTGATATTTGCCGGCAGCTTAATTTCCTTTATCGGATTTTCCTTATAGCCGGAAAGATTAAGCTTAATCTCCTCTAATTCAGGGAAACAGCTCAAATCCAAAACCTCGCCGAAACTTGAATCAAAACTTGAACCTCTAAACTCTAAATCCTTAATATGAATCGGCAATTTTAGCGAAGTTATCGCCTCGGCATTTTGCCCCAGCTTAAGAGTTTTTAGCTCCGTAAAGCGCGTAAAATCGGCATCGCCACCCTTCCACCTTTGAGTTTTTACACTTTGGATTTTCTCAGGCAGTTTATCAAAATCAATCTCGTGAGCTGATACTTTTTTAAGATTTTTATACCTTGAAAAATCCACATTAAAATTAAGCCCGAGATCATCAATTTCCTCAAGAGAGGCAGGAAGTTTTATCGGCTCGGAAATATCCAAAACCACGCTTTTTAATTTTTTATGTTTCTGCAAATCCACATTCCAATTATGAGGCACAAACTTCTTTGTTGCATTAGAAGCAGTTATGTTTTCAAAGAAAGAATACGATACGAACTTTTCAATATTCTTAGGCAGTTTTATCTGCTTGGTATCAAACGCCATCACCCCGTAAAGCCCGAACTCCTTAACCGTATCATATCCGCTGAAGTCTGCGATTGCCGGAAGATTGTTTATGTTATGTAAATACAAATCATGAATATCTATTTTTTGCGCTTGCTCAATATCCCTTGCCGTTAAAGTTCTTAACACATTAAGCTCATGGATAGCTTTAATTTCATGGATATAAGGAATATCCGATCCATCAATTCCAAGATCGGGTATAGTAACTTCGCGAAGATCTCCAAACAAATCAATCATGTCACCGTCAGCATCGCGCACATATCCCAAGCAAATCTTTTGATTTTCCCTTATTTTGAGGGTGTTTGCCAAATCATCTTCATCTAAAAACTCACGCAAGAACTCCCGCGTTTTCTTTACATAACGAAGCGACAGGTTCTTATCGCCTTTGCCTCTTATTTGCTCAACTTCGTCGGTTTTGGGATTATAAATTATCGTAGCATGAGGAATGCTCGGCATATTTCTTTGCACCTTCCTCAGCGAGAAAAATTGCATTTCGCCGTTTTCATTTTGCTGCAAGTAAGGCTGATTTTCGTCCCCCAAACAATGGTGCATGGCCGAACCTTCATACTTGATAGCATCAGAGTTTAAAAGCCGCACAATCTGAAGTTTCTTTTCGGGGAATCTCATTAAAACTTGCGTTCCATCTTTACTTCTTGCTATCTCGGCCTCGTTATATTGATGGCTCTTCATAAAGTCGTCCAGCATAGGCAAAATGGCATCGGTTTTCACATCTTGGAACACATCGGCAAAGTAGCTTCTGCCGGGTATTTCATGATCATAATTGTCAACATAGACAGTTATGTAATCCCTAAGCCCAAACATCACTTTACCAAGGTAGCTTTGCTCGAACTTTTCCACATCAAAAATCACATCGCCTTTAGCATCTTTAGCAAACCCGCAAGGATTGCTTTCTTCGCAAATCTTCGCCGTAAGCAGTTTTTTAAAAGCATAATAGATGCACACATACTTTTTATCTTCTTTCGGCGCACGCTCAAAGGAATAAAGCCTGTTTATGGCATCGGTGCGAGCAGTAATTATCTTGCTTCTTTCTGCCAAAAGAGCTTGATATTCCGCGATCAATCTTTGCTTTTCGTCTGTGTTGGCTTTGTTTTTGTAAAGGTCTTTAAGCGCTTCAAAAGGCACGAACAAGGCCGCTTTATTTTCATTAAGAGTGACACTAAAATCTTCCATCACTTTCACTGCCGCGCTGTAATCCTTTTTAAGCCGCGCCCTTCGCCTTTCAAAGTAATCGGCGACCTTGTCGCGCTCTGCCTGATTATTTTCCACATCGGCAGAAAAGTAATGCTGATAAGTTTTGTATTCCTCAAAATTAGCTATATGCACTTTAACCCTCGCTAACAAAAATCAAGTGCATGATTATAGCCCTCTTCCTTTCACTGTCAAGCTTTTTGTATAAAATCATGAATAAGATATTTTCACAAAGATATTTATCTTTTCCCCAAAAAGCCATACCATTGGTTTTTGGAGCAATCAGTCAAACCGTTTACAAGAGGTAACAGATGATTAAGGCCGTTATAAAAAGCTTTTACGATGTTTTTATGAAAAGTAATCGCGGGATTTTTTACAAAACCATTCTGCTCACCATACTTTCTTACGCACTGCTTGTGGCAACGATAAGCTTTGCCCTTATGCAAACACGCCTGTTTCAAATTGCATGGCTGGACAACGCCATAGATGTCTTGGGAAGCTTTTTAAGCGCCGTAATCAGCCTTTTCCTGCTTCCCGCCGTAGTATCCGCATTTTCGGAATTATTCTCGGACAAAGTCATAGAAAATACCGAAAGGAGCCTTTTCAGAAAGTTACCTTTGGCAAAAGACATTAACCTTTTTGACAGCATCTCTTACACGCTGGGCTTTTCAATAAAGTCTGCCTTTTTCATTGTGGGAATGAGCATTGCATACATTTTTACCCTGCCATTTTTGGTAATTCCCGTTTTCGGCTTGATATTGGCCTTTGCCACTTCGTTCAGCTTTTACCTTGTAAACGCATTCATCTTGGGCAAAGGCTATTTTGACACGGTTGCAATGCGCTATTGCAGCGATGAGCAAAGAGAGGATATTTGGTATTCTAATCGCATAAAGTTCTTATGTGCGGGCTTTATCATCGCCTTTTTGTTCTCTGTTCCGTTTGTAAACTTACTCGCCCCTATCTACAGTTTTTCCTTAATGACCAGAATGTTTTGGCTGGTAAAGAACAAAACATCTTGACGAAAGAAAAGCGCATACTAATATGCGTTTTTTACTTTGTTCAAGGGGAAGAATAATGACAAACATCGTAGTAATCGGCGCCCAATGGGGAGACGAGGGCAAAGGAAAAGTCGTTGATTATTTATCCAAACGCGCCGATATGGTTGTCCGTTTTCAAGGCGGGCATAACGCCGGACACACTCTTGTTATAGACGGCAAAACTTACAAACTCAACCTGCTTCCTTCCGGAGTAGTTCGCGGTAAACCGTCATACATCGGCAACGGCGTAGTTGTAGATCCTTGGGCATTGCTTACGGAGATTGAAAAGATAAAGGAACTGGGCGTAAATGTAACCCCCGACATTTTAAAAATTGCCGAGGAAGCCACGGTAATCCTGCCGATACATGTTGAGCTTGACCAAATGCGCGAAAGGGATAAAGGCAAAATCGGCACCACGGGCAGAGGAATCGGCCCTGCCTATGAGGATAAGGTCGGCCGCCGCGCTGTCAGAATCTGCGATTTATTTGACGAAGAATCGCTCTTGTCACGTTTTGAAAGAATCGAAAAGCACCACAACCCGTTAAGAGCGCAATACGGCGAAAAACCTATAGATACTGCCAAACTTATGGCGGAAATAAAGGAAGTAGCCCCCAAAATAAAGCCCTATGTCTGCGAAGTTTGGCGCAAGCTTGACCTTGCTTGTAAGGAAAAGAAAAATATCTTTTTTGAAGGCGCACAGGGTGTAAGTTTGGACAATTCCTTTGGCACTTACCCGTTTGTCACATCGTCCAATACCGTCGGAGGCGAAGCGGCCGTCGGCTCGGGACTCGGCGCAAGAGCAATTGACTACACCCTCGGCATCGTAAAGGCCTACACCACTCGCGTAGGCTCGGGACCTTTCCCCACCGAACTAAACGACGAAATAGGACTTGGCCTTGGCACCCGCGGCACGGAATTTGGCACCGTAACGGGACGCCGGCGCCGCTGCGGTTGGTTTGATGCACCTTTGGTAAAAAAGAATTGCAAAGTAAGCGGCATTGACGGACTTGTTCTCACAAAGCTGGACATTTTGGACGGTATGGACGAGGTAAAAATCTGCACCTCTTACGAACTCGACGGCAAGATTTTGGACGCTTTACCTTCCAGCGAAGGCGCGCAAGCAAGAGTAAAGCCCATATACGAGACTCTTAAAGGCTGGAAACAACGAACCGTATCTTTAAGAAATTGGGACGATTTACCAGATGAGGCAAAGGCCTACATAAAGCGCATTGAGCAATTGCTGGAAGTCCCGGTCGTCCTTACCTCTACCAGCCCCGAGCGTGAGGATATGATAAAGTATAAAGGCACGCCCCTTGATGATTTTTAGTTCGGGCTCTGCCTTTATTTAACTTCCGCGAAACTACTTGCCGGAATCTTTATATATTGCGTAACCGTCACCGCCGTTTTTCTTGACTTGATCCAAAGCGGCATTTGCCTGCTTTATCATCTCGTCAACGGTAAGCGCACCATGAGGAAAAACGCTTATACCTATGCTACACCCGAGGGCCAAGTTTTGATCTTTGTAATTTATACCCTCTTTCACAAGCCCCATAATGCGCCGAGCGATCATCTCAACATCATCAAGCGAATTGATATTTTCCAAAAAGATTAAAAAGCCGTCGTGATTACCCCTGGCAATAGTGTCAACGCGCCTGAACGACGACACCAATCTGGAACTCATCGTGCTGAGGATATAAGCTTTTGCATCTTCGCCATAAGAGGCGTTTATATCCTTAATCCTGTCCATATCAACAAAGAAAGTCACCAAAAGCTGCACCGCGTTTTCGGGCTTTCCATGTGCCGCCCTGGTCGCTCTGGCTATCGCCATCTCCAACCTGTCCTCAAACAAAGGAAGCGCGGGAAGTCCCGCCAGAGCATCGTGAAGCACAAACGCTTCCAGATTGCCGCCTGCCTTCTTCTGAGCTTCAATATCCGGCACTCTCGCCTCTAACACAAAAGCGTTTTCTCCGAACTTGGGCAAAGCACGCACGGCAAGAATTGCACCATATCTTTTACCATCGGCACAAATCAAGCTCGACATCAAATTTCTTTTACTTTTTTCGCTTAAAACTTTCTTTATATCCTTGACCGTTTTCTCTTTGCTTTCCAAAGGAAATAAGACTCTAAGGTCCTTCCCCGACAAATCTTGCTTATCGGTATAACCAAGGATATCCAGCCCCGCTTCATTCACATAAAGGATTTTATCGTCATCTGCCACGCACATGAAATTAGACGACACTCCCAGCATCTCTGCCATCACGGTAAGAGACTCTTTCCTAACATCATCTACCCCGGCAGTTTTATTTGTTTGGGCAGAAGGCTTTTCCGTTTTTTCATCGACCATAAAGTTCACTACCTCTGAAAGCGGTGCCACAAAAACACACCCGCTCGAGTCTTTTATCACAAAAAAAGTTTACAGGCAGTAAAGAAAAGTCGTTTTTAGAGAAAATTATTTATTTGTAATAACAAAACGAGTCGTCTATCATCAAGGCTCGTGATTTTGAAGACTTTTTAAAAAGGGAAAAGCAAATGGAAAAATGGGTCTATACTTTTGGTGCCGGCAAAGCCGAAGGCAAAGCAACGATGAAAGATCTTTTGGGCGGCAAAGGCGCCAACCTCGCGGAAATGTGCAACTTGGGACTTCCCGTCCCGCCGGGTTTCACCATCACAACCGAAGTTTGCACCTACTTTTATAACAAAAAGCACACCTACCCCGCCTCTTTAAAAAGCCAAGTTGAAGCGGGCATTAAAAAAGCAGAGAAAATCATTGGTAAAAAGTTCGGCGATAACCAAAACCCGCTTTTGTTTTCCGTCCGCTCGGGCGCAAGAATCTCAATGCCGGGCATGATGGACACCGTCCTTGATTTAGGCCTAAACGACGAAACCGTAAAGGGCTTGGCGAAGGCATCGGGCAGCGAGCACTTCGCCTACGACAGCTACCGCCGCTTTTTGCAAATGTATTCGGATGTAGTTTTGGGCATTCACTCGGATCATTTTGAAGCTGTTTTGGAAAAAATAAAAAAGCGTAAAGGCTACAAAAACGACACCGAGCTTACTGTTGACGATTTAAAGGAAGTCATAAAGCAATACAAAGCCATCGGCACAAAGTTTAAAAATCCCGTTCCTCAAGATGTTCACAAACAACTTTGGGGCGCAATCGGTGCCGTGTTCGGCTCTTGGATGGTGGACAGAGCCGTTACCTATCGCAAGATAAACGAGATTCCCTCGGATTGGGGCACTGCCGTCAATGTTCAATCCATGGTCTTTGGCAACTCGGGCGATAATTCGGCAACGGGTGTTTGTTTTTCGCGCAATCCATCGACCGGAGAAAACATCTTCTACGGTGAGTATTTAAAGAACGCACAAGGAGAAGATGTTGTCGCCGGCATTCGCACTCCGCAGCCTATGAATCGCGCCGTAAAGAAAAGGACCGGCTCAACCCTTCCCTGCTTGGAAGACGAAATGCCAAAAGTTTACAAAGAGCTTGTAAAATACAAAGACAAGCTTGAAAAGCACTACCGCGACATGCAAGACATGGAGTTCACCATTGAAAACGGCAAACTGTGGATGCTACAGACTCGCACGGGCAAAAGAACCGGAGCTGCCGCGCTAAAAATCGCCGTTGATATGGTTGATGAGAAACTAATATCGCAAAAAACGGCTATTACGCGCGTAAGCCCTGCAGGATTAGATCAACTTTTGCACCCGACCCTTGACCCGAAAGCCGCAAAAAAGAAAATCGGCATGGGGCTTCCTGCCTCACCCGGCGCTGCATGCGGCAAAGTTGTCTTTAGCGCCAAGGACGCCGAAGAATGGGTAAAACGCGGTGAAAAGGTTCTGCTGGTCCGCCTTGAAACCAGCCCCGAAGACATCGGCGGCATGCATGTTGCCGAAGGCATTATGACCGCAAGAGGAGGTATGACCTCGCACGCTGCCGTTGTAGCCAGAGGCATGGGCACTCCCTGCGTTTCCGGTGTAGAGAAAATGAGTGTGGACTATGCCAAAAAGACTTTTTCCATTGCCGGACAACAAGTAAAACAAGGCGAATTCGTCACCATAGACGGCTCAACGGGAGAGGTTTTCCTTGGGCAAGTCAAAATGTCCGAACCTTCTATGACCGGCAACTTCGGCAGATTTATGAAGTGGGTGGACAGCACACGTAAGTTGCAAGTATGGGCGAACGCCGACACTCCCGCCGACGCCGAAGTCGCTCGCAACTTCGGAGCGCAAGGCATAGGCCTTTGCCGCACCGAGCACATGTTTTTCGCCCCCGAACGCATTTTACACATGCGCGGCATGATTTTATCAATCACCACCGACGCTCGCAAAAAGGAATTGGCAAAAATCCTGCCCTTCCAGCGCAAAGACTTTGAGGACATATTCAAAGTTATGGACGGACTTCCGGTCACGATTCGCCTGCTTGATCCGCCTTTGCACGAGTTCCTCCCTCACACCAAAAAAGAACAAGAGGAAGTTGCGAAAAGCCTTAAAATCTCGCTTGCTGCCATAGAGCAAAGGAGCGAGCAGTTAAAGGAACAAAACCCGATGCTGGGACTTCGCGGTTGCCGCCTTGGCATTCTGTATCCCGAAATCTATGAGATGCAGGCAAAGGCTATCCTTGAGGCCGCGGTTAATATGCAAAAGAAAGGCGTAAAAGTAATCCCCGAGATTATGATTCCGCTGGTTGATTACACTCGCGAATTAGAAATGATGAAGGCGATTGTAGATAACACTGCCGAGCAAGTCTTTGCCGCCAAAGGCGCGCGCGTAAAATACAAAGTCGGCACCATGATAGAATTGCCGCGTGCCGCCCTAATGGCTGACGAAATCGCAAAAGTAGCAGAGTTCTTCAGCTTTGGCACAAACGACTTAACGCAAACCACTTTGGGCATGAGCCGCGACGACGCCGGAGTCTTTATCAGTGTTTACAAGGCCAAGAACATCTTTTTAAAGGACCCCTTCGCCTCTATAGACACGAAAGGCGTGGGACAACTTGTAGAAACGGCCGCCCTAAAGAGCCGCCGCGTCCGAAAGAATATCAGCCTTGGCGTGTGCGGAGAACACGGTGGCGATCCCGATTCGATATCCTTCTTTAACAAAATAGGATTAAATTATGTTTCCTGCTCGCCTTATCGCGTTCCCATAGCCCGCCTTGCCGCAGCACAAGCAGTTGTAAACAAATAGAAAAACTTTTTTGCTCCGAATATGTTGACAAAAAAGTTCCGCCATGGTATATAATTGTTCCCAGTGTGAATTTTATACTGAGGAAAAAAATGCCTAACAATAATGATCAACTGATTAGCGACAATATGACAATGTTGTCGAGTATAGACGTGGAACTTGTTAAACTTTCGGGTGCTGTTAACCCGAACGGAACTACTTCATTAAAAAGCATAAAAGAACAAGAATTCATAGCCGAATGCCTCGGCACCACACGCGAACAAATTATGTCATCTCCATACATACATAATGAAAACGAAGGTAAACAAGAAATAAATCTGATCATAAGTGATTTAGACAACACTCTTATTGATGCCTATTCTGATGCAGCGCAAATGTTCTTGGATTTGGAAAAATACATCGCACAAGGAACTGGATACACCGTTGCAAGGACTCACAACATTTTAAGAAAAGAAATAAACACCGAAAAACATTTCACATCAGCTGAATTCTTTTCCGTTGACGGCTATAAAAAAGTTCTGGCATCGCCGATATGGGGCGGCATGAAAGTCAGCGGCGATATCGTTGCTCATTTTGACGAAGGCTTCCAAAAAAGTTATTCTTGCACCTATCCTGACGCATTAGAAATCTTTAAGAAACTTCATAGCTACATTCCTATCGTTATTCATACGGATGCACCTTTGGAACAAGCCATGGACAAACTGATAAAAGGCGGCTTTATCTCCTTAAAAAGGGACGCAAGCGGCAAATTGCACGCTACATCACTGGTTGCGGGAATATCTGCCAGCAATCGCTCATCAAGCAAAGACCCTATTGCTCAAGCTAAAGCAAACAGGCAAATGGCAGAACTAAAAGAAGCTTTGAAAGAGATTGATGTTTTTGTTTTTGCCTACGATAAAGAATTTGAAAAACCCTCTCCCAAACCATTGGAAAAAATTCTCTCGGAATTACAAAAAAGCACTGGTTTAACCTTTGCAAAAGAGAATATCTTAATGATGGGAGACAGCCTCTCAAAGGATATTGCCTTTGCCATAAATGCGGGAATAAAATCGGCTTGGATGCTTGGTTGCACCAGAGCATCTGACAATGTTCGCCATTTGGAACATGCGTCAAGCGCAAATCGCCACGCGATGTCTTGGCAAAAACAATTCAAATTTTTCTATAGGAAAGTCGGCTCTGACAGAGCAGACAAAATCAGAGAATTACTTGCTGACACTACTATCTGTATTTCTCACAACGACTTGCTTAAAAAGTATATATTCAAACCACAGCAACAAAAACAACAGCAAAATACCGTAGAGCAACAGCAAAATATCATAGGAATAAAAACAATTAAGAATCTTATTGACGAGGGCAGAACCATGTAATTCTATATCCTCATTATTTAAGGATTTTAGAATTGATAAAAAACGCAAAATTAGAATACAGCGACGAAGAGTTAAACATACTTTTCATCACTCCTGCCAACCCTTCAAAAGCGGTTTATTCCACTGCTGTTTTGAACAAAGTAATTGAGTTTTGCCCGCGCGCAAAAATCACCATAGCATCATCTTTTGCCGCCGCACCGTTATTCGCCGCCGCACCTCATGTTGAAAAGATTGTCGCATGGGAAAAGCCCTGCTCCCTCCGCGCTTTACCTAAAATAATTTTTAAGAAATGGGACATAATCATTGATTGCGAAAAGGTAAGCAGCCTTCCTTTTTTTCTGGCGAAAACAAAATTGCAAGGCGCGTCCGATTATCACGAGATTATAGGTTTTGAAGAAAGTGACCTTACTCCGACCATATGGATAGCCGACGAAATAGTCCGCGGCGCAGAGCATCGCCTTTTTAAAAAAGAACATGTTATCGGCATCGCCCCTTTTGATGACAATGGTGAAGCGATTATGCCGCCAAACGCCACCCTGACTTTACTCCAAAAATTAACCTTGCCGGGCGGCATATTCCCTTCCTCGCCTATTGCTTTTTTGGGCTTTGAACCGATAAGAAAAAAGGCCGAAAACGAACTGATATCAAAGATTCCCGACTGGCAAAGAATAAATCTTATCGGCTCTCTGGGACTTTTAAGCATTGAGGGGTGCCTTGAAAAGTGCCGCTTCTTTATCGGCGGAGATAGCGTCATCTCACACATGGCGGCAGTCGCCAACATCGCATCTTTAATAATTGAAGACACGGAAGCGGTAGAAGTAAAGCCCAAGGGACGCTATATTTCCGTCATACCGAAAGGACAGCCTCTTGACGAGATTATCAAAGCCATAGATGATTTATGGCATGGACGCTTAAAACAAAAATAAAGGAAGGTAAGAATGGACATAGGCATATTAGGTTGCGGCGGTAAAATGGGGCAAATGCTCATAAAAACCTCTTTAAAAATAAAAGGGGCAAACATAGTCGCCGCTTGCGATTCCCCTTCATCGCCATACCTTGGCAAAGACGCTGGCGAAGTCGCCGGCATCGGTAAAATAGGGGTAAAAATCACGGACAATCCCGCTGACATTTTTACTAAATCCGAAATTGTTATTGATTTTTCCTTTCACACCGCATCGGCAGAAAACGCCATGCTCGCTGCTCAGTATAAAAAGCCGTTGGTAATCGGCACGACAGGTTTTACCGATGAAGAACAAGCCGCCATAAAAGCGGCGTCCCGACAAACGGCGATTGTCCTTGCTCCGAATATGAGCATAGGCATAAATCTTCTTTTATCCATAGTTGAAAAAACGGCGGCTTTACTGGACACCGCCTATGATATTGAAGTCTTGGAAATGCACCATAAAGCCAAAGTCGACGCGCCTTCGGGCACGGCTCTCGCCCTTGGTAAAGCTGCGGCAAAAGGACGCGGCATCACTCTTGATGAGGCCATGCGCGCCGAACGCTTCGGCAATATCGGTAAACGCATTGAAGGCGAGATCGGCTTTGCCACTTTGCGCGGCGGAGATGTTGTCGGCGACCACACGGTCATTTTTGCCGGCGACGGCGAGCGCATAGAGTTTTCGCACAAAGCCACCTCTCGCGAGGTTTTTGCAATCGGAGCTTACCGCGCCGCCTTCTGGCTCATAAACAAAGAGCCCGGTTTATACTCTATGAAAGATGTGCTGGGATTATGAAAAAAGCCGACATAGAAACCTTTTTCGCCCGCCTTGCCGCATTAAACCCGAACCCGAAATGCGAACTTGACTACACCAACCCCTACACGCTTATGGTCGCGATAATTCTTTCCGCCCAAGCCACGGACAAGGGCGTAAACAAGGCCACTCCGGCACTTTTTGCCATCGCCGACACTCCGGAAAAAATGCTTGCTCTTGGCGAAGAAGGATTAAAGAAATACATAAAGACCATCGGACTTTTTAACAATAAAGCCAAAAACATTATTGCAATGAGCAGCGAAATCATTGCGGACTTTGGCGGTGAATTGCCGAGGGACAGAAGCAAACTTGAGACTCTTTCGGGCGTAGGCAGGAAATCGGCGAATGTCTTTTTAAATGTTATTTATAATGAACCTTTCATCGCCGTAGACACTCATGTCTTTCGCGTATCAAACCGCACAAAGCTCGCCACCGGCAAAACCCCTTTGGAAGTTGAGGCCGAATTGGAAAAAGTCGTGCCGAATAAATACAAAACAGGGGCATCGCATTGGCTGGTTTTGCACGGACGCTATACCTGCACGGCAAAGAATCCCAAATGTGCCACCTGCCCCGTTGCCGACCTTTGCGCTCACAATTTTACTTAAAGCGCCTCTTCGTTAACGCATCACTTTAATAATTTGCATTATCTAGTCGGTTAAGATAGTATCTTGAAAGAGGCTTAATCAACAATTGGGATAACGACAAATGACCGTAAAACCGCTGGAAATCAAACAACTTTACCGCTCATGTGATGCAGAACTTCTGCCTTTTAAAACCACTTCCGAGCTAAAACCGCTTGACGCTCCTTTAGGGCAGGAAAGGGCAATGGCGGCGATTGATTTCGGCATCAATGTAGACTTTGACGGCTACAACATTTTTTGCGTAGGTCCGGAAGGCACAGGCAAGACCAACCTCATCAAGCGGCAGATTACCAAAAAGGCAAAACAGATTCCCGCCCCCGATGATTGGTGCTACATCAACAACTTTGAGTCTCCACATAAACCAAAGGCTCTGCGCCTTCCCGCCGGTAACGGATTAGCCTTTGCCAAGGACATAGAAAAGCTTATTGAAAACCTTTCCATTGTTATTCCTTCCGCTTTTGAAGGCGAGGAATACCGCAATCGCATGAAAATCATTGAAGAGCACTTTGCCGAGCAAAAAGAAAAATACTTCAACGAGCTTCAATTCAAATCAAAAAGCAAAAAAGTTTCCATTTTGCGCATGCCCGTTGGCTTAGTTGTTGCTCCCATGAAAAATGGCGAGGTTATCAGCCCCGAGACCTTTGACAAACTTCCCGAAAAAGAAAAGCAGGAAATACTCGGCGACTTGAACGAAGCGCAAGCCGAGCTTGCCGCCGCGGTTGCTGATGTCCCGAAATGGGAAAAGGAACAACGCGAAGAAATTGACAAGCTGAACGAGGAAGTTGCTAACTTCGCGGTTAGTCACATGATTGAGACCTTAAAAGAAAAATACAGCTCGGTAAAATCCGTTCTTAATTACTTGAAAGATCTGCAAAAGGATATCATCGACAATGTTTCCCTGTTCATGAAACCTGCCGAAGCCGCCGCCGAGCAAGGACAACCGGGAGCAGGTGCCGGTCAAGCACCGGGGCAACCGCCCTATTCCATGACGCAAAATCAAACGCCTGCCCACCTAAAAATCTTAAGCACCGCCATGCGCCGCTATTCGGTAAATGTCATTGTAAAGCACAAAAAAGACGAAGGCGCTCCGATTGTATTTTTAGACAACCCGACTCTGCCCAACCTTGTCGGACGCATGGAAAGATTGCAGCAATCAGGCTCGGTCATAATGGACTTTAATCTTTTGAAACCGGGCGCTTTGCACGAGGCAAACGGAGGCTTTTTAATCATAGATGCAAAGCACATTTTATCGCACCCGCCAGCATGGGAAGCATTAAAGCGCGCCTTGCGTTCAAAAAAAATTGCTATTGAGGCGCAAGACGACGACAACAATGTCATCACGACGATTATGCTCGACCCCGAGCCCATAGATTTAAACTTAAAAGTCATACTTATGGGTGATTCCGAAATATACAATGTCATCGCCGAGAACGACCCCGAGTTTTCATCTTTATTCAAAATATCGGCGCACTTTACTTCCACCATGAACAGGACGAAAGACAGCGTAAATCGTTACGCGCGTCTGGTTGCCGATTTGGTAAAGGAAAAATCCTTAAGGGCGTTAAGCCGCTCTGCCACCGCCAAAGTAATAGAGTATTCGTCACGCCTTGCGGGCGACAGCGAAAAGCTTTCCACACATACTTCTTTGATAAGCGATTTGCTTAAAGAATCCGACTATTTAGCAAGGACCAGCTCCTCAAACAGCATCGGGCGCAATCATGTTGAACAAGCGCTTGCCGCAAAAGTCAAACGCTCGGACAGCCTTCGCGAAATTATGAATGAGCAGATAAACCGCGGCATAATTATGATTGAAACCAAAGGCAAAGCCGTGGGACAAGTAAACGCTCTTGTGGTATTTGACTTCGCAGGTTTTGCTTTCGGTCGCCCCAGCCGTATCACAGGTCAAGCGAGGATAGGCAAAGGCGAAGTCATTGACATTGAGCGCGAAGTGGAGCTCGGCGGCCCGACCCATAGCAAAGGCGTTTTAATCCTGTCTTCGTTCCTCTCCTCGCGCTTTGCCAAAGACATTCCGCTAAGCTTGGAAGCAAGTCTGGCTTTTGAACAATCCTATGGCGAAGTTGACGGTGACTCGGCATCTTCCGCCGAGCTCTATGCTCTTATCTCCGCCATCTCCGAAACACCGATAAGACAAGATTTAGCTGTCACCGGCTCGGTCAACCAATTCGGGCAGGTCCAGGCCATCGGCGCCGTAAATGAAAAGATAGAAGGCTTTTTCGACACCTGCAAAATGAAAGGATTGACGGGCACTCAAGGCGTCCTTATTCCCAAATCAAATGTCCCTCACTTAATGTTAAGAGAGGATGTTCTCGCCGCCGCCAAGGAAGGAAAGTTCCACATATATCCCATATCGACCATTGACGAGGGAATAGAGCTTTTAACCGACATTCCTGCCGGCAAGCCGGACAAAAACGGTGAATATCCGATAGGCACCATAAACCGCCGCGTTAAAAATCGTCTTGAAACTTTCTACCAAAAGAGTGCGCCACCGAAGGGATTTAGCAGCAAAGAGGAGCGATGATCATGAAAAAAGATACTCTCCCACCCCTTGATATAAAAACCATTTCGCTGGCACTTGATGCCTCGCCCTACAGCATTGCCGCATTAGATGAAGCTGTTGAAGTCGCATATCGTCTTGGCGCAAAATTAAACGCCATTTGCGTGGAAGATATCAATATGATAAGGGCGGCGAGCGTTCCTTACGCCGTCACGGTCAGCCCTTATTCAATCGGCGCAAAAATGCAACCGAAGCTTATGGACAGCCTGATAAAAGTCCAAACCAAAGCGGCTGCCCGAGCTTTGGAATACGCCACCCGAAACAAAAAAGTTCCCGGTTCTCTTATTATTAAGCGCGGCATAATTGAAAAAGAAGTAATAAAAGAATCCGAAAAATCGGACATCTTGGTTCTTGGTTGGGCAGGCTGGCAAGCCGCTGATTTTTACTTTTCCAACCACCCTGCCGCCGGACAAAATCGCTTTAACTTTCCCGTTTCCCGCATTGTCAAAATGGGCACTTCCGTTCGCTCTATCATAAAGAATGTCTCTGTTCCGACTCTTGTCCTGCACGGTCGCATAAGCGACGCTTGCATGCTGGGTGTATTCTTTGATGATAGCAAGGCATCAAAAGAAAATCTTTCCTATTCCTTACGCATTTTCGATCATCTTTTTTCCTATTGCAAAAAGGGAAAGGACTTTTCGGGCATTGAAGTTTTCATAACCGACAAATCCCTTGAGCCGAAAGCAAAGGATCTTTTGAAATTGCGCCAAGACATAAAAAGCAAAGTAACCGTGCTGATGGCGAACGACATTCACTCCAGCCTTTTATCTCATATTAAGGACAAAGAAATCAATCTGCTTTCGCTAAGCAAGGCCTCGTCGCTGGTAACCGCCGACGATCTTCGCATCTTTGACCGTGTCGCCTCATCTCTGCTGATTACGGTTTAATCTTAGCCCTTAAAGTAACATCACTTACCTCAAAGCCGTTTTTGCGATAGAAGTTAATGGCCCTTTCGTTAAGCGCATAAGCCGTTACTTTTACATAATCAGCGCCTCTACCCAAACAATAATCCTTAAAGACATCAATCAGCTTCGTTCCCACACCGAACTTACGATACTTTTCATCAACAAATATATTCTCGATTTTACCGAACTTAACAGTCACATAGCTGTCTTCGGCGGCAATTCCTCCTGCCAAATATCCGATTACTTCATTTTTACGCTTTGCCAAAAAGACAATCTTATTTTTGATTAAGTCGGCAAAATACTCCTCCCCCTCGGCAGTCAAAGGCCACCCGGAGAGCAAAGTTTCATCAAACCCGCTGTCATATTCAAGCTGAAATAATTTATTATTAAGCAATTGAACAGTTTTCAAATCTTGAATGGTCGCAACCGATATTTGCACATCATCTTTATCTTTCATAACAACCTCGCCCTCAATCTCACCTTTACTATCTCACCAACGGTTTATATTTAATGCGATGCGGAGCAGCGGCATCTTCGCCCAAGCGCCGCTTTTTATCTGCTTCATAATCGGCAAAGTTCCCTTCAAACCACACAACCTGACTGTCGCCTTCAAACGCCAAGATATGCGTGGCAATCCTGTCCAAAAACCACCTGTCGTGCGAAGTAACCACCACCGATCCTGCAAAGTTTAATAAGGCTTCCTCCAGCGCGCGCAAAGTATCCACATCCAAATCGTTTGTCGGCTCGTCGAGCAAAAGCACATTTGAGCCGGACTTAAGCATCTTTGCCAAATGCACGCGGTTCCGCTCACCACCGGAAAGTTGCCCGACTTTCTTTTGCTGATCGCTACCCTTAAAGTTGAATTGTCCGACATAAGCGCGCGAAGGCATTTTCCGATTTCCCAGCACCACATCATCGGCACCGCCGGATATTTCCTCCCACACCGTTTTGTTGTCGTCCAAGGCGTCGCGCGATTGATCAACATAACCGAGCACCACCGTCTCGCCCAAGCGGAAATCTCCGCTGTCCGGCTTTTCTTGTTTCGTAATCATACGCATAAGCGTAGTTTTGCCCGCGCCGTTAGGACCGATAACTCCGACAATTCCACCGGCAGGAAGTTTGAAAGAAAGATTATCAATCAAAAGTCTGTCACCAAAACCCTTACTAAGCCCTTTTGCCTCAATCACCAAATCGCCAAGTCTGGGCCCTGCGGGGATAATAATCTGCGCTTGCCCTTCGGCTTGCTTACCCGCCTTTGCCACCAACTCATCAAACGCCGCCACACGAGCTTTGCTCTTTGCCTGCCTGGCTTTAGGACTTTGCCTTATCCACTCCAACTCCTCGGATATAGTGCGCTGTCTGGCGGATTCCTCTCGTGCTTCTTGCTCAAGGCGCTTTTTCTTCTGCTCAAGCCAAGACGAGTAATTGCCCTCGTAAGGAATACCCTGTCCTCTGTCCAGCTCTAAAATCCACCCTGTGACATTATCCAAGAAATACCTGTCGTGAGTAACCAAAACCACCGTGCCCTTATACTCGCGAAGATGCTGTTCCAGCCATGCTACCGACTCGGCATCAAGATGATTAGTCGGCTCGTCCAAAAGCAACAAATCCGGCTTTGATAACAAAAGACGACACAAAGCCACTCTGCGCTTTTCACCGCCGGAAAGCTTATCCACCGGACTATCACCGGGAGGACAGCGGAGTGCGTCCATAGCCACTTCAACCAGCCTTTCAATGTTCCACCCGTCGGCGGCATCAATCTTTTCCTGAAGTTCACTCTGCTCGGCAATCAAAGCATCCATATCCGCATCGGGATTAGCAAACTCGTTGCTCACTTCCTCAAAGCGTTTAAGTAAATCCCTCACTTCGCCCACACCGTCCATCACATTTTCCATAACGGTTTTGGAAGTATCTAATTGCGGTTCTTGAGGCAAATAGCCGACGCTCGCACCTTCGGCCGCCCATGCCTCACCTTGGAAATCCTTTTCTATCCCCGCCATAATTTTCATAAGCGTAGATTTACCCGCACCGTTTACGCCCAAAACACCAATTTTTGCCCCTGGCAAAAAAGAAAGCCAAATGTTTTTAAGCACCTCTTTCCCGCCGGGATAGGTTTTGCATAAATCTTTCATCACATAGATATATTGATAGGCGGGCATATTTAACTCCTTGTTTTGTTGAGGTTTAATTATTTCTCACTTGCGATAAAAGCCTGTGGAGCTTCCACCAGCATGTCTTTTGTAAGGTCAAAAATCTTTGATGAAGGCAGGGCTTTAGAGCTATCGGCAACGACATCGTCTGCCTTTTCAACTTCACCGGACAGAATACTTTTAATTGATAAAAGTATCTCTTCCATGGAGGGATTTTCGTTATTTTCCTGCATTGCCCAAATCGTCTTCGTTTATATCCGTTCCAAACCATTTCCCGCTGACATTGTCATAGTTCTGCAAAGGATCATATACTTTCGTATCCAGTTCCAGATTTGAAGCCGTCATACGTCCGACCGCGGACATAACATAGAAAGAAGCGACCAACTCGTTACGCTTAGCCTCAACCAAAGAAACTCTGTTGTTAAGCAGTGCTTGCTCGGCATTAAGCACATCAAGCACCGTGCGCTCACCTGCCAGCTCTTCATTTTTAACGCCTGTCAAAGCCCTTGCCGAAGCATCAATCTGCATTTTTATTGAAGCAATGGAAGCTCTGGAAGCATTAAGCGATTCCCATGCGGAAGTAACGGAATTAACCGCTTCCTGCACGGCCTTTTCCTTTAGAATGCGATATTGATTGGCGGTATGCTTCGCCTGTCTCACCTTGGAATAAACCGCTCCGGCCTCATACAAAGGCACAGTCAAATTTGCCGAGGCTTTATAGGTTTCCGTATTATAGTTTTGCAAAGGATTATTCCAATCCTTACGCATCGTGGCAGTAATTTCCAAATCGGGGAGCAAATCACCGGTAGCATTATTGACATTATACCACGCACTTCTTGCGCTATACTCGGCAGCAATCACCGCAGGATTATAACTTGCGGCAAGTTCAATCGCGTTATCCAAAGAAAGGGGCAGCAAATCTTCAACCGCCACAGGCTCGGAAAGGTTCTCGGGATTTTTGCCCACCACCTTTAAATAGTTTGCCTTTGCAACCTGCAAATCACCTTCCGCCATAATCCTGTCTGCCACCGCACCCGAGTAACTTGCCTCGGTCTGAGCCACATCGGTTTTTGTAATTTCGCCCACCTCAAATCGCTGATAGGCTCTTTCTAATTCCCTTTTAAGGAGCTTTTCATTATTCACCTTAAGCTCAAGTATAGACTGGCTTTTAAGCACATCGGCATAAGCAGTTGCCGCCTCGGTCAAAACATTTTCTTCAACCAAGCGTAAGTTGGCGCGCTCGGCCTTCACCTGATTTTCCGCAGCCTTAGTCTGGGACACGGTCTTAAATCCCGAAAAAACCGGCTGCGACACATTAAGCCCTACACCGTAACCGGTAGCTCTCGCATCATTATCGCCATACATCGAGTTATAAACGGGATTTTTTGAATTACCCGAGGTCTTGGTTGAAGAAGGAGTAAAGTTTCCCACCGCTGCAATTGTAGGACGCCACCCAGAAAGTGCCTGCGCCACATTTTCATCTACCGCACGAACATAGGCCCTTTGAGCAAGCAAGGTCGGATTGTTTTGATAAGAATACGCCAGCGCCTCTTCCAAAGTTTCCGCCGAAGCGGACAAAGCCGCACAAACCGTCACAAGCGACACACCTGCAAAACCCAAAACACGAAACATTACTTTCTCCTCATAAAACCTTCGAATCAAATATGAAAGTTTATAAAGGTTTTTAAAAGAAAAAACAACGATACTTTTTGTTCATATCGCCCTTTTTGCCAAATTATGACATCGGCTGAACATGCCAAATATCTTTGGCATACTCGGCAATTGTCCTGTCCGACGAGAACTTTCCTGACTTTGCCGTGTTCATAATGGCCTTGCGCGCCCATAAACCTTTATCCGTGAAATCCTTGCTTATCCTGTCCTGAGTATCGATATAGCTGGCCATATCCGCCAAAACCATATAGTAGTCGTTATACATCAGATTTTGGAACAATCTCTTAAATATCCCCGGCTCATTAGGACAGAAGAAATCATTATTAAGTGCATCAAGCACTCTTTTTATCCGCGCATCTTTATTATAATAGCTCCAAGGATCATACTTGCCGCTGCTTTTAAGCTTCAAAACTTCCTCTGCCGTAAGCCCGAACAAGTAGAAATTATCCGCCCCGACTTCCTCGCGTATTTCAATATTCGCGCCGTCCAAAGTCCCGATAGTAACCGCACCGTTAAGCATGAACTTCATGTTGCCGGTGCCGGAAGCTTCAAATCCCGCAGTGGATATTTGCTCGGATAAATCAGCAGCAGGGAATATCCTTTCGGCAACCGAGACTTTATAATCGGGGATAAAGACAACCCGCATGAATCTATTAGCTTTTTTGTCATCGTTAATCAAAAGCGCCACATTGTTAATCAGCTTTATAATCAACTTTGCAATCTCGTAAGAAGGAGCGGCTTTCCCCGCAAAAATATAAGTTCTGGGGCACTCGGGCAGCTTGTTATCCTGCACAATGGAAAAGTATTGATGAATGATGTTAAGCACATTTAAAAGCTGTCTTTTATATTCATGAATGCGCTTTGCCTGCACATCAAAAAGCGAATCCAAATCAACATCGACATCGGTTTTAAGCTTAATCATATCCGCCAAAAGCCGCTTATTGTTCCTTTTAATTTCAAAGAACTCGCGCACGAACACATCATCATTTATCAAAGGCTCTATTTTTTTCAGCTCGGATAAGTCGGTAATCCACTTGTTCCCGATACGCGAAGTAATCATATCGGCAAGCTCGGTATTTGCCGTCAGAAGCCACCGCCGCGGCGTGATACCGTTAGTTTTATTATTGAACTTTTTCGGCCACATTTGATAAAAATCCGGCACCAAGTTTGTCTTTATCAATTCGGAATGAAGAGCTGCAACGCCGTTAACGGAATGCGACCCGACAATAGCGAGATTCGCCATTCTCACTTTTTTAACAGGGCCTTCCTCGATTAAAGACATTCTTTCCAACTTGCTGTTATCACCGGGGTATTTTTTCGCCACCTCATTCATCAGATTCATATTGATAAGATAGATAATTTGCATATGCCGCGGCAGATACTTTTCAATCATGGTAACCGGCCATTTTTCCAAAGCTTCGGGTAGCAAAGTATGGTTGGTATAACCGAAAGTATTGATTGTGATATCCCAAGCTTTATCCCAAGGCACATTGTAATTATCAATCAGAACTCTCATCAACTCGACCACTGCCAAAGCAGGATGCGTGTCATTCATCTGTATAGCGACCTTTTCGGGTAGCAGATTGAAATCCAAATGATTTTCCAAGAAGCGCCTGATAATGTCGGTAATGGAACAAGACACAAAGAAGTATTGCTGCACAAGCCGTAACTCTTTTCCCGCCTCGCTTTCATCCGAGGGATAAAGAACTTTTGATATTGTTTCGGTTTTAAGCTCTTTTTCTACGGCTTTAATATATCCGCCTTCATTAAAGATTTTTATATCCAGCTCATCATTTGTTCGCGCCGAAAAAAGTCGCAAATAATTAACCGTTTTTCCGCCGTATCCGACAATCGGCATATCGTAAGGCACGCCCAGAACTTCTTTATAGTCAACCCAATACGAAACTTGCTTACCGTTTTGCGTCACCGTTTCAATACGACCGAACAAGGGCACGACACAAGTTCTGTCCGCCCTTTCAATCTGCCAAGGCGAAGAACTGCTGAACCACGAATCCGCTTTTTCCTTTTGCCACCCGTTTTCAATTAATTGTTTGAAAAGGCCGAACTGATAGTTAATGCCGTAGCCATAACCGGGCAACCCTAAAGTCGCCATAGAATCCATAAAGCAAGCCGCCAGACGCCCAAGCCCGCCATTACCGAGAGCAGGATCATACTCGGCATCCAACACTTCGGAGAAGGGAATTTGATTTCCGATATCAATTTCATCAAGTAAATCATAAAGCCCCAAATTGTGCAGGTTATTTTCCAAACTTCTCCCGATTAAGTATTCCAACGAAAGATAATATACACGTTTCGGATCGCGAGTTTCTTGAAGTGCTACCGTATTAAACATACCGTCTGCCGCGACTTCCCGAACGGCGAGAGCAAGCGAGACAAACAGGTCCTCTTTGGTGGCCTCTTTCACCTGCTTTCCGATGTAGTATTTAAGATAATGCTCGATTATGCACCCAAGATTTTGCGCCCTAAGCTGCCTTTCGGACTTAATAACTTCCTGCTCTTTTTGATTCACTTAAAAAGCCTCCTTCATCTTCAAAATCGCGAACACGGTCATACTACGATACAAGAACGAATAACGCTAACAAAAAATTACTATCCTAAATAGATGTTACATCTGCAAATAAAATAGTATAACATAAAGGAAAGTTCAAATTAAAAGGACCAAGAAATGACCATTTACGCAGTAATATCGCCGCTTATTGGTGCGCTTTTGTTGTTTTTAAAAAACGAACCTAACGCAAGATTCGTGCCGTGGACGATCGGCGTGTTTTTCATGCTTGCATCTTGCTCCTTTCTCTTTTCTTCCTTTCCACTGGAGCCATATTCCCCGCATGTGATAAATCTTTTTTCATTCCTTAATACGCCTTCCCTGTCACTGGGTATGACAGTAAAAATTGACTTTATTTCTTATGTATTACTTGGAATTATTTGTATTACATCTTTATTTATCATTATTTTTTGCCTGCCCTATTCTAAAACCAAACAAAAAACCGATAACTTACTTGCAAAATTACTTATGGCAATCTTTGCACTTATGCTTTTAAGCGTTGCAGACAGCCCGATTTTACTTTTTATAACTTTTGTGCTCACCAGCCTTTTCTCTTATATTTCTTCAAACTTTTATTTGCAACGCTACCGCTCAAATCAAGCGTCCTTAACCGCCTTGGCAATGAACATAAGCGCCGACTTTATGATACTTGCGGGCATAATAAGCACCATTGTATATGGAAAAGAATCAAGCCCGGCGCTTATCGCATGGATTGCTTTAATAAGTATTTTAATTAAAGGCGGGCAGATTCCTTTTGGCTTATGGGTTGCCGAAACCATGGAAACGCCAAGCCCCGTAGCGGCTTTCATAAACAGTTTAGTAATACCCGTAAGCACCTTTACCCTTTTCAATACCTTTGCGCCCCTGCTGATAATGCATGATTTGATGCCGTGGCTTTGCACCATCGCCATAATAAGCGCCCTTGCATCGTCAACCGCGGCTTTAGTCCAATTTGAAATAAAGAAGGTCCTGGGCTATTCAACGATTGCTACAACAAGCCTGATGCTACTGGCTTTGGCGAATAACAACACCTCGTTAGCGCTTATAATCTTAACCCTGCACGCAGTGGCAAAATCTTTACTTTTCCTGACATACGCAAGCGTTATTCAAGCGGCTTCCGGAGAACACGATATAAGAGCCATCGGCGGCCTTGGCAAAGTGTTAAAGTTCTCATACCTAAACGCCGTCATCGGCAGCGTCATTATAATTTTGCTTACTTGCATCTACATTTTAAGCGGAGCATCGCCGGCCTATACTTTGGTAGGAACGGTTATTGCCGCACTTGTAACTTTAAGTTTATTGCGTCTGATAGCCTACACCTTCCCCGGCAAGCTTTTCGGGATTGATGCCATCATCGCGCGCCTTAAACCCGAAAGTAAACAGGTTGTTCTAAGCGTCATAGGATTAAGCACAATCGCAATCGCCGCAACATTCTTTTTCATTTTTGACCTCGGCGTAAAAATATCTTACTTTTTTATAGTCGGAGCACTATCCGCCACGGCATATATTATCATTAGTTTTTCGCGTGACTTTTCATTAAGAGAGGTCATTGAAAGCAAATATCCGAGGCTATATTTTCTTATTTACAGCGGCTTTGGCGCGGCCACTTTTTATCAAGCCTTTTTACCCTCTTTGACAAAGAATCTCGGAAACTCTCTTGTGAATGAGGTAAGCAAATTATCGGGAGGCATAACCTCCCGCGCGGCACTTTTTCTTTCCCTCTCGGAAGATAAAACGCAAAACGCCGCGCCTGAATATAGCCTCAAAAAACATCTTGCTATAATGGCAATAGACATCTTTTTACTTTTGCTTTTTTCTTTTTTGTTAAAGGAGATTTAAAATGAGTCACCTTCTGCTTTTAATGATTTTTGTGCCGCTCATCGGCATAGCTTTTACGGCCTTGGTTAAACGCGGCGAGATCAGAACCGCAAAAAATTGTAAAGATATTCGCGCCATTATTGCCGCCTCGGAAGTAATTTTATGCATCATAGCCCTTTTTTACTTTGATAAAGAAACTTCGGAGTTTTGGGGCGGTGAACTTTTTTCATGGCTCGACGGCTTCAACTATTATCTTGGCGCTGACGGGCTTTCGCTTTTATTTTTAAGCGCCGCGGCACTGCTTTTCCTGTTCATTATAATTCTTGACTGGAATGTCAAAACAAAGATGACCAAAGAATACAACATCTTCTTTTTATGGTTACAAAGCATGATAATGGGAATGTTTGTCGCTTCGGATATCTCCTTATTCACATTTTTCTTTATCGCTTTCCCGATACCTCTGTTTTTACTTTTAAAGCTTTGGGGAGTAGGCAAAGATAAGCCCTACAACAATCAACTTTTACTAATAAACACATGCGCCGGAGCTTTGTTTCTTATATCGGTATTTTCCTATCCCGAGATGCAAATTTTATCGGTCACGGGGCTTCTTTTCTCCTATCTTATCATCGGCGCATTATTTCCGATTTTAGCGATTAACAACAATGCCAGAGCCGAAACTTCTCCGGCAGTATTATGCGCTACTTCCACCCTTCCCGTATTAGCCGGCGTTTACGGTTTTTCCAAAACTTTTATTTCTTATTTTTACGAAGTAAAGCCGCTTTTTGCCGCACCGATAATCATTATTGCGAGCTTATTATTTTTATTCTTTTCGCTAAAGGCGTTCACGCAAAAAGATTTTCTTAAACTGATAAGTTGCTTTATAAGCGCCACGATTTGCATAATTTTTATGGGCATATTCCTTAGCACTACCATAGCGATTGAAGGAGCAATTTATCTAAGCCTTAATCTTGTTTTTATTGTAACGGCTTTGCTTCTTTGCGCCCATATAATTTGGGAGAGAACCACTAGCCTTCACATCTTTGAAATAAACGGCTTATTCACAACAATGCCTCTGTTTTCAAGCTTATTTTTCATCACCGTCATTACCGTGGTATCCTTCCCGTTAACCGGCGGCTTTATAGGATACTTTTTGATGATTTATGAAAGCTTTAAAGACGAGATATTTATATCTTTATTCCTGATTTTCAGCATGATTTTAACCGCAATTTATCTTATAAACGCCTACCAAAAAATGATGCAAGGTGCCTCTCCCGAAAAGTTTTTAGACATCAAAGATATATCGCTTAAAGAGGGATTGTTTATCATTTTATGTCTTAGCTTTTCTTTTGGGTTAGGACTTTTTCCCGACTGGTTTTTAGGCTTTTTTGATAACTTGATGATAGGTGGCATTTTATGAATCTGATAGTTGCTTTTCCCGAATGTTTTCTGGGGCTGGGGCTTGTCGCAACCTTTATCCTTAACCTGTTTAGGTCTGAAGAAAAAGGAGCTCTTAAAGCGTCTCCTGCGCTGATTTTAACCACTGCCATACTTTGTTTTTTAGCAAACACCAGTTGCCCCGAATCAGCGTTTAACGGGCTGTTTATAAGCAACGAAAACACCAGCATTTTAAAAGTCACCTTTTTAATTTTTACCGCCGCCTGCGCGCTTTTAAACAGCAATAGAAAACAGGATATTTTATTCGGTATTATCGCCCTCGGAATATGTATCACCGTATCATTCGGAAATCTTTTGATTTTACTGCTCGGCATAGAAATTATTTTCTTATCACTTTACGCACTTTTATATCTGGAAAAGCAAGCCTCAAATGAGCCCGAAAAAATATCTTTAAGCCCGTTTCTCGCGACTGCCGCTTTGGGTTTTGCTAGCCTTTGCATAGGTATTGCTCTCACTTTTTTTGAAGTGTCACCCTTGTTCGCCGGAGCGTTTATAATCGTCGGCTTGCTGATAAAAATGGGAGCGGCACCTTTTCAAACTTGGATAAGAGCCGTTTACAAAGACACCGCTTCCTCCACCGCCGCACTCTTTTCAAATGTGCTGTCTTTTCTTCTGCTTTTCATCTTATTCCGCCTTCTTTACGAAAACTTTTTAGAGCTGGAAAGCGTTTACGAACCCGTGCTACTGATAGTGGCAATCATCACCTTGGCATTAAACTCGCTTATGGCTCTAAAAGCCGAAAATGCCAAGCTGTTCCTGGCTCACGCTTGTCTTGTAAACCTTGGCATAGCACTATCACTTTTTAGCATGGGCATAACACCAAGAACCTACACCGTATTGCTGTTCTTCTTTATTTTGCAAGCCCCGATAGGCATCGGACTTTTTGCCTCACTCGGACGCTTTTCGCTTTTAAGTGAAGTAAAAGGCATGGCCTCAATTGCTCCCAAAAGCACCTTCCTTGTCATCGTTCTTATTTTAAGTCTGGGTGGAGTGCCGCCGTTTTCCACCTTCCTTAGCAAGTATTTATTGCTGCAAGAAATGGTATTATCCTCTCATTACCTGCCGGCGCTGTTTGTAATTTTGGGCACGGTTTTTGCCGTTGCCTACTGCGTGAAGATAGTTGAGAGCATGTTCCTCGGCAACGAAAACGACGAAGCGGAAAAGCCTTACACCTCCGTATTCATGGTCACGATTTTATGCGTTTTAAGCGCGCTTTTCCTGACTTTCTTCTCTTATGAATTACTAAACATTTGCAAAATGGCAAGCGAGGCGCTTATTCAAAAATGACCGACTTCACCATTTACAATTTTACCTCTTTGGAAAGCACAAATGATACGGCAAAAAATTACACCGATAATTTTTCGGTAATTGTCGCAGGCGAGCAAACAAAGGGCAAAGGCCGCCGCGGAAAAACATGGATAAGCCCAAAAGGCGGGCTTTACTTCTCGGTCGTCATAACCGATCCCGACCTTTTGAACCTTGGCATATATAGCTTAGCCGCCGCTTTGTCTTTATGCGAAGCCCTGCCCGCGGAAGCGAACGCAAAGATAAAATGGCCCAACGACATTCTCATCGGCGGCAAAAAAGTATCCGGCATTCTGCTTGAAACCGCCACGGACCCGAGCCGCCTTATCATCGGCATAGGCATAAACATCTCATCTTTTCCTAAGGAAAGCTTGCTTTCCTACGCCGCAACCTCGCTAAAAAACGAAAATATAACGATAACGAAGGACGAACTTTTAGCCTCTTTGCTGGACCGTTTGGCGAACAATCTAACCCTTCCTTTGCAACAAATCATTACTCTTTGGCAAAAAAACGCTATAGGAATCGGCAAAGACATAAAGGTAACTCTTGCCAAAGGCACCCTTTTTGGAGTATTTAAGGGTCTTGACGCAAAAGGCAATTTGATTTTATCCACAAAAAACAAGGAAAAACCCGATAAAATCATCTCTTGCGGAGAAATCTATTTTTAAAATTAACTGAAATTAAAAAACTAATTGGAATTAACATGAATAAGAAAAATAAAAAACCGAGCAAGCAGGAAAACAAAGAAATCGCTCCCGCTGCTAAAAAAGAAAAAGTAAAAAATAAACCCGAACCCGTAGCCCCGGCGGGGCTTACCGTCCCCAAGGACAAGTTGGTATTTTTGCCATTGGGCGGCATTGGTGAAATCGGCATGAACTTTTACCTTTATCAATACAAAGGCAAATGGCTGATTGTTGATTTAGGTATTGGCTTTGCCGGCGACGAAATGCCCGGTGTGGAAGTGCTTTTGCCCGATCCCAGCTTTATTGAAAAGCACAAAAAGGATATCGTTGGGCTGATTATCACCCACGCGCATGAGGACCATATTGGCGGAGTTTCTTATCTTTGGCGTTATTTGAATTGCCCGATTTACCTCTCGCCGTTTGCTGCGGCAATGCTTGAAACCAAGCTGGACGAGATGGCTTTGACCAAGCGCGTTGACCTTCACATCATAAGGAAAGGCGATACTCTCAATCTTGATCCATTCACCGTTGAGGTTATAGGAATGACGCACTCTATCCCCGAACCCGCGGCTCTTGCCATTACGACCGACAAGGGCACGGTTCTTCACACCGGCGATTGGAAGTTTGAAGAGAATGCGCTTTTAGATGAGAGTTATGACATAGGAAGTCTTAAGCGCATCGGGAAAAAAGGCGTGCTGGCGCTGATATGCGACTCGACAAATGTATTTAACGAAGCGACCAATTACACCGAACGCGATGTTCGTGAAAGCCTCGCCGAAATTGTCTCGCATTACAACGAGCATGTCCTTATCACTTGCTTTTCTTCAAATGTTGCAAGGCTGGAAAGCATTGCCAAAGCCGCCGAGGAGAACCACCGCAAAGTATGCCTTCTCGGCCGTTCGTTAAGGAGAGTGGACGAGGCCGCTCGCTCCTCGGGATACCTTTACAATACTCCCGAATTCATATCGGAGGAAGAAGCCCAGGACTTAAACCCGAACGAAGTTTTATATGTATGCACCGGCTCTCAGGGAGAACAGCGCTCTGCCCTTTACCAACTGACGGGACAAGGCTTGCACTATCCTAAAATCCGCAAAGGCGATGTTGTGATTTTTTCATCGCGTGTCATTCCCGGCAATGAATACCAAATCAGCCGACTTCAAAACCGCATTTTAGCAATGGGCGCTGAAGTTATAACGGAAAAAGACGCGTTGGTGCATGTATCGGGCCACCCGTCAAAAGCCGACATGAAACGACTTTACAAAATCATCAACCCGCAAATTGCCGTTCCGATGCACGGTGATTTATCGCATCTTTTAGAGCACGAAAAGCTGGCGAAGGACTGCCGCGTTCCCTTTACTTTTGTGATAAAGAACGGCGACCTTGTTCAACTTGACAAAGATGACCCAAAGGTCCTCGGCATTGCCGAGACCGGCATACTTGTCGCTGACGGTAAACGCCTTTTATCCATTGGCGAAGATATCTTTAAAAAGCGCAGAAAGATTATGGAAAGTGGTTCTGCCGTTGTTACCGTCGTCATTGACAAGCACTTCCATGTCGTTGGCAATCCCATCGTTTCTTCGTTTGATTTATTCGACAAAGTAAACGATGCCGATGATATAGAGCAGCTTTCCGAAGCAATAAAACTTGCCGTCGAAGATATAGAGAAAAGCCGCCGCAACAATGACGAAGCTATAAAAGATACCGTAAAAGTCGCTCTCCGTCGCAAATTGGAGTTTGAATACGGCAAAAAGCCCATAGTCAATGTCCATTTAGTAAGACTTTGATAAAGGACTTTGCTAAAGGTTTTTTTATAAACTTTTATTGCCCTTAAGGCAAAAATCTTCTATTCTTCGCCTAACTGATAACAATTGGCTAAGGGGAATATATGTCCGCGTTTTCGGCATTTGAAAGGATGATGGCTTTTCGCTATTTGCGGGCCAAGCGCAAAGAGGGTTTTGTATCCGTCATAGCGGGTTTTTCTCTCTTGGGCATATGCCTTGGCGTCGCCACCTTAATCATTGTGATGAGCGTGATGAACGGTTTTCGCCAAGAACTTATCTCACGCGTTCTGGGTCTAAACGGCCATCTCGGAGTTTATGCCAACTATTCTGCGACTTTAGATAATTACAGCGACATTGCGAAGCAAATATCCGCCCTGCCCGAGGTTTATTTCACCACCCCGATAATTGAAGGGCAGGTAATGATAACTTCACAAAAAGCCTCGCAAGGCGCAATCGTAAGGGGCATTGACTTTAATGCTCTACCTGCGGATAACCTCATTAAAAAGAACCTCTCGCCAAGCACCCTTGCCAAACTTGAAAGCGGCAACAATGTTATTGTCGGTGATAAATTATTGCGCAAAATGGGCGTTGGTGTCGGAGACGAAATCACTCTTATCTCTCCCGAAGGAACGGTAACCGCCTTTGGCACCGTCCCCAGAATGAAGTCCTATAAAATCGCCTCGGCTTTTTCCGTAGGTATGTTTGAATACGACGCCAATTTTGTTTTTATGCCGATAAAGGACGCAAAAGTATATTTCAACACCGGTGACGGCATCACTAATTTAGAAGTGTTTTTGATACATTCTGATATGCTTAACAAGGCTAAAAACAAAATCGCCGCCATTGCGGGCAAGCAAAATCACCTTCGGAATTGGCAACAATCCAACACTGCTTTTTTTAACGCCCTTGAAGTTGAAAGAAATGTAATGTTTTTAATCCTTACGCTCATTATCGTAGTCGCCTCGTTCAATATGATTTCGGGGCTGATTATGCTGGTAAAAGATAAGAGTAAAAACATTGCCATTCTTCGCACAATGGGCGCCGAAAGAAGCTCAATCATGCGTATTTTTTTCCTAAGCGGAGCCGCAGTCGGCATTGTCGGCACCCTGCTAGGCTTGATACTTGGGCTACTGTTTTGCGCCAACATTGAAAGCGTCCGCCAGTTCTTGCAAAGCCTTGTCGGCACCGATTTATTCTCCGCCGAGATATACTTCCTTTCCCGCATTCCCGCCGAAGTTGACACCACCGAAGTCATCTGCGTGGTTCTTATGGCGCTTTGTCTGACTTTTCTTGCCACACTTTACCCTGCATGGCGCGCGGCGAAACTCGATCCGATAGAGGTGCTTCGTTATGAATAAAATCATCGTCAGCATCAAAGGAATAACCCTAAAACTCACACCAAAACTTTTTGGCATAAGGAAACCTAATCCCGCATTTAAAAGTTCCTTTTTGGTGCACACCAAAATCGGCGTCCCCACTCCGGTAATGGAGCTTAGGGGCATCTCTAAAACTTTCCTTTCGGGAAAGCAGGAATTGAACATTTTAAAAGGCGCAAACTTCTCCATTAACAAAGGAGAAATCGTAGCGTTGCTTGGTCCTTCGGGCGCGGGCAAATCAACTCTTTTAAACATCGCGGGATTACTTGAGCACCCCGACTCCGGCAGCATCTTTTTAGGTGGTCATAATGTCTCGGGACTTCCCGATAAAGCGCGCACTAACATGCGCAAAAAATACATCGGTTTTGTGTATCAAAGTCACCACCTGCTACCCGAGTTTTCCGCGCTTGAAAATGTTGTAATTCCGCAAATGATAGCCGGCGAGAACAAGCAAAAAGCAAAAGCGCGCGCCGCTTGGCTTCTTGATGTTATGGGCTTAAAGGAACGCATTTTGCATCGTCCTGCGGAACTTTCCGGCGGCGAAGGCCAGCGCGTTGCCATAGCCAGAGCGTTGGCGAATTGTCCGCACCTTTTGCTTGCCGATGAACCCACGGGCAATCTTGACACGCAGACTGCCGAAGTCGTTTTTGACCTTCTTTTGAACATCATAAGACAAACCGGACTTTCCGCTCTCATCGCCACCCACAATCCGGATCTTGCCGCTAAAATGGATAGACGTGTCACCCTAAAAGACGGCAAAATCATTCCCCTTGACGAGGCTTTCTGATGATCACCGAGCCAAGTTTTGTCCACCTTAGGAATCACACCGAATACTCGCTTTTGGAAGGAGCGTTAAGGCTTTCCAAAGCCGAAAAAATTATAAAAGAAGACGGCACCATAGCCGAGGAAAAAACTCACCCTCTGATAGACCGCTGTGTTGCCGAAGGCATGCCTGCTCTGGGCATGACCGACACGCAAAATATGTTCGGCGCAATGGCTTTTTCCAAATACTGCATGGACGCCGGTATAAAACCGCTTTTGGGTTGCCAGATAAACATCTCTCTACCAAAGCCCAAAAACTTGGCTTTTATGAACAATAAAGAACCGGAAAAGTCTTATCCGATAATCCTTTTTGCCCAAAATCACCAAGGATACCTGAACCTTGTAAAAATATGCTCCGAGGCGCATTTAAAAACCGAACCGCCAGCTACACCCAATATTCCTTTATCATTCTTGACCGAAAATAACGGCGGCTTGATTTTGCTGACCGGCGGAGCGGAAGGCTTAATCGGCAGCCTCATTCAATCGGACAAGAAAGATGAGGCAAAGAGCATACTTACCGAACTCGCAAAAGCCTACGAAAATCGCCTTTATATAGAACTGCAACGCCATGGCTTAAAATCCGAAGACTTGACCGAGCCGACTTTTTTAGAGTTCGCGTATGAATTAAACCTTCCGCTGGTTGCTACCAATGAATCCTTTTTCCTGGACGAGGACATGTTTGAAGCCCACGATGCGCTTTTGTGTATTGCAAACAAAACCTATGTCAACTCTTTAAAAAGGCGCCGCCTCAATCCCGAATATCGCTTCAAAAGCGCAAAAGAAATGGCTGAGCTTTTCAAAGATCTCCCCGAGGCGATTGCCAACACCGTTGAAATAGCGAAGCGCTGCTCTTTCGCACTTAAAACTCTGCCGCCGGCCCTTCCCCACTTTGCGATTGAGGAAGGCAAAACCGAAGCTGATGTTCTGCGCGAAATGGCAACCACCGGCTTACAAAAGCGCCTTGAAAAGCATGTTTTCACTGCTGACATGACCGACGAGGAAAAAGAAGAAATAGCCAAGCCCTATCGCGAGCGCTTGGAATACGAACTAGGCATAATCATTCAAATGGAGTTCCCGGGATACTTTTTGATTGTTTCCGACTTCATCCAGTGGTCGAAAGCACATAATATTCCCGTAGGACCGGGACGAGGCTCGGGTGCAGGCTCGGTTGTAGCTTGGGCGCTTACCATCACCGACTTAAATCCCCTGCGCTTTAATCTTCTTTTTGAAAGATTTTTGAATCCCGAACGCGTTTCCATGCCCGACTTTGACATTGATTTTTGCCAAGAGAAGCGCGAAAAAACCATAGAGTATGTGCAAAACAAATATGGCTATGACCATGTCGCGCAAATAATCACTTTCGGAAAACTTCAAGCCCGAGCAGTCCTTCGCGATGTAGGGCGTGTTTTGGAAATACCGTATTCTGTTGTTGATCGCATTTGCAAACTCGTCCCGAATGATCCCGGCACCAATGTAACTTTAAAGGAAGTTATGGCGACCAAAGAAGATTTTAAGGCCGAAATAGCCAAGGACGAACGCTATCAAAAGCTTATAGAAATATCCTTGAAACTTGAAGGACTGTTAAGAAACGCGTCAACACATGCGGCCGGCGTTGTTATCGGAGCAAAACCGCTTGAGCAGATTGTGCCGCTATACCGCGATCCCGACTCAGACATGCCTGTAACGCAATTTGATAAATACTGGGTAGAATCTGCCAGCTTAATCAAGTTCGATTTCCTCGGGTTAAAAACCTTAACCACGATTGCAAAATGCCTTGAGCTTATCAAAAAGAACGGCAAAGAAGTAGACATCTCCTCCATACCTTTGAACGACAAAAAGACTTACGAACTTTTGCAAGTAGCGGATACTTACGGTGTTTTCCAGCTTGAAAGTAGCGGCATGCGCGACATTTTGCACAAGCTCAAGCCCGATAAACTGGAAGACTTAATCGCTATTGTCGCCCTTTTCCGCCCCGGTCCCATGGAGAACATCCCGAGCTACATCGCACGCAAGCACGGTGCCGAGCAACCCGACTATCTCCACCCCATGCTTGAAGGCATACTAAAAGAGACTTACGGCATCATGATATACCAAGAGCAGGTGATGCAAATTGCTCAAGTAATGGCCGGCTACACCCTCGGCGGCGCAGATCTTTTGCGTAAGGCCATGGGAAAGAAGAATAAAGAAGAAATGAAAAAACAGCGTGCCATCTTTGTCAAAGGGGCAAAGGAAAGAGGCGTTGATGAAAACAAGGCCAAAGACATCTTTGCCCAAATGGAAAAGTTCGCCGGCTATGGTTTCAACAAATCTCACGCTGCTTGTTACGCCTTTATCGCCTATCAAACGGCTTACCTAAAAGCCAACTTCCCCATAGAATTTATTGCCGCTTCAATGACTATGGACAGCCAAAACACCGCCAAATTAGAGGGCTTTAAGCACGAACTTATAACTCATGGTTTTGGACTTCTTCCGCCCGACATCAACAAGGCCATGCCCGAGTTTTCGGTTGAAAAGAAAAATGTCCGCTACGCCCTCTCGGCAATCAAAGGCGTAGGCTTGGATGCGATGCAAAGCGTGGTTGACGAGCGCAACAAAAACGGAAAGTTCAAAAACTTCACCGATTTTTTAACTCGCATAAATAAGCAAATTGTGAACAAAAGATGCCTTGAAGCGTTGACCAGCATCGGCGCCTTCGACTCGCTTTATCCCCACCGCGCCACGCTCTACGAAAACGCCGAAATTGCGGGACAATTCATGGACAGGATAAAGGAAGAAAAGGACAGCAACCAAACCAACCTTTTTGCAACCATGCCCGAAGAAAAGGAAATAAAACTGACAAAGGTTCCCGATTGGACCATGACGAAAAAGCTTGAAATGGAAAAGGACGCCATCGGCTTTTTCCTTTCCGCTCACCCCTTGGACGAATACGCCCGCACCCTAAAGCGCCTTGGCATTCGCACCTTTGCCGACAATAAAAAGAACCTTGCCCGCAATCCGTCTACGGCGATGACTTTGGTCGGCATAGTGGGCGAAATCAGAAAAAGAGTAAGCAAGACAGGCAGACCCTTTGCCTTTATCTCTGCCAGTGACTCGGGCGGCATGTTTGAAATGTTGACCTTTTCGGAAATCTTAGAGGCCAACCTGGAGAAATTGGAATCCAAAAAGCCTTTGGTTTTTTATGTAAGCGTTGATCAAAGTGGCGGCGAGGACAACATAAGATTATCGCTTCAATCAGTATCCTATCTTGACGAGATTGCAGGTAGCTCCACCGAAGGCATAAGCGTAACCTTCACCTCAAAATCCAGTATAGAAAAAATAAAAGAAGTTATCTCCGCGGCGAAAAAAGGACGCGGCAAAATCATACTGATTCCCCGCACCGACTCGCTCGACATTCCCATGGAATTACCCGGCACCTATGACACTTCCCCCGCCTTACTGACTAAACTGCGAAACATCAGCGGGGTCATAGAGGCAACCGAGCTATAACCAACTCGTAATTAAAGTTTTTTCTTCGCTTTGAAAGCCGTGGCGATAGTCCCGTCATCAAGATAATCAAGCTCACCGCCGACGGGGATCCCTTGCGCCAACATATACACTTCCACATCTTTAAAGTCAGCGAGCATATCCGCAAGATAATGCGATGTAGTCTGCCCTTCTACCGTAACGGGAAGAGCCAAAATCACCTCAGTCACGCCATCTTTTTTGACTCTGTCAAGCAAAGCTTCAACGCCTAAATCATCGGGCGAAACTCCGTCCAACGCTGACAAAAGCCCGCCTAAGACCTGATACTTTCCCCTAAAAGATCCCGCTCGCTCAAGCGCCCACAAATCCGCAACATCAGCAACAATACAAAGCTTATTTCCTTCGCGCTTAACATCACTGCAAATCGCACAAGGAGAAACCGTATCAAGATTGCCGCACAAAGGGCAAACCTCGACGGTATTAAGCACTTCCTGCATCGCACTGATAAGCGGCACCAAGTGCGCATCTCGTTTTTTCATAAGGTGCAAGGCGGCCCTTTTTGCTGATCTGGGACCAAGTCCCGGGATCTTTGCCAAAAGAGCTATCAGTTGACTTATCTCTGCGCCTACCACAAGCCGCTACCTTTAAAAAGGAAGTCCCGTGCCGGCAGGGAGCCCTAAAGAAGCGGAAACTTTTGCCATTTCCTCTTGCATTTTGCTCTCAACCTTCTCTCTGGCATCGTTAAACGCCGCAACCAGCAAATCCTCAAGTATTTCTTTTTCATCGGGATTTATGGCAGAGGCCTCAATCACCACTTTCTTTGCCTGATTTTTGCCGTCAAGCGTAATCGCGACCATACCACCGCCGGAAACGCCCGTAACCTCTACTTCCTCAAGCTTAGACTTTACTTTTTCCATTTCAGCCTGAACTGCCTGAGCCTTTTTCATCAAGCTTGCAATATCCATCATTCTGCATCTCCATTATTATCAGGTTCATCATTATTATCGCCGTCTTCATCAAAATCACCAAAAAGATTTACAGGTATTGCCTCTTGCACTTTCGCATCGGGGAAAGCCTCTAAAGTAGCCTTTACCAGTTCATCTTTTTGCATTTCAATCTTTAATTCTTCGGCTTTTTTCTCTTTATCTTGCTTTATAGTATTGCCACCACCGTTTTCCACGGCCAAGACCTTAAAATCTCTGCCCGTCCATTCTTTTAGCTTTTTCGTAAGATCCACAATCAAATCATGAGGATAGCCGGCTTCCAATCTCACCTTAACATTATCACCGCTAAACTCAACGGGATGCATATACTTTTCAACATTAAGCGCAAGCAACGATTGCCCGTTTTTCCTTGCAAGCGCCGCAACATCATTCAAAGAGCAAACCAAAGGCTTATTATCGGCACTATCTTGAATTGCTGCTTTAACTTGGGCTTGTGGCGGAACAATTTCAGGCACTGTTTCCGCCATGACATTCCCGGACAAAGGCCTGTCTTTTTGCCCTTTTAGCTCTTTCATAATGTCCATAGGCGTAGCGACACCGTAGGCATAGGCAATTCGCACCAACACCATTTCCAAAGCAGTAAATGAAGCCGAGGAATCTTTAACCTCACCGATACCTTTAAGAATCATCTGCCAACATCTTGTAAGCACCGCCATGGAAAGCTTTGCCGAAAGCTCGCGCCCTTTCTTAGCCTCAATCTCGGACACGGTCGCGTCCAGCTTCAAATTAGGCTCAATTTTAAGTTTGGTAAGCAAATAAACCAACTCCGCCAAATCTTGTAAAATCATCAAGGCATCAGCACCGCTTGCCTTCATATCGCTGACAATTCTTAAGACTTCGGAAGCTTTGCCCTGCATCAACCTTTCAAACAAATCAAACAAAGCGGTTTTATCGGCAAGCCCGAGCATGGACCTGACCATATCGGCACTAACCTTGCCGCCGCTGTGTGCGATAGCCTGATCCAGCAAAGAAAGCCCGTCACGCACCGAGCCGTCGGCGCATTTTGCTATAATATCAATAGCCTCATCCGCCGCCTCTACCTTTTCCTTTTTAACAATTTTTTTGAAGTAATCCGCAATAACATCGGCCTCGACTCTGCGCAAATCAAACCTTTGGCAGCGCGAAAGAATCGTAACCGGAACTTTTCTTATCTCCGTAGTTGCAAAGATGAACTTAACCCGCTCGGGCGGTTCTTCCAACAATTTCAAAAGCGCATTAGACGCACCTTTGGAAAGCATGTGAACTTCGTCGATGATGTAAACTTTATAGCGAGCGGACACGGGATTATAGCGTGCGCTTTGAATAATCTCACGGATATTGTCGACTTGCGTATTACTGGCGGCATCAATTTCCTGCACATCGACATGCCTGTCCTCGGCGATAGCACGGCAATTTTCGCACTCTCCGCAAGGATTAGGAGTCATGCCGCCCTTTCCGTCCTTACCCGTGCAATTAAGCGCCTTGGCAATAATACGGGCCGAAGTGGTCTTGCCGATACCCCTTATGCCCGTAAGCATATAGGCTTGAGCAATACGCCCCGACTCTATCGCATTCGCAAGAGTCTTAACCAGCGCTTCCTGCCCTATTAAATCATCAAAAGTAGAAGGACGGTATTTTCTTGCCAAAACTTTATATTGCACGCTTTCTGTCATCTTTCCACTCAAAGCAAACAAACGGATAAAAAACGGGAAAGCAAGCCTTCGCGACCCACTATAGATTCGCTACGACTGCTTTCTTCCGAACCTGATCGGGTTTGCGATTATAGTGTCCACGAGGTTGCTCCCCACGAATTAACATACTGCTTTTGCCGAAAAAAGCAATCCCCTTGACAAACAAAGTAAAAAAAGGCTTTCATAACGGCAATTATTAAAGGGAGTTTTTTATGAACATTGCATTAGTTTTCCCGGGACAAGGATCCCAAAGCGTAGGTATGGGCAAAGACTTATTTTCGGCCTTTTCCTCTGCCAAGGAAGTGTTTGAGGAAGTAAACGATGCTCTGTCCGAAAACCTTTCTGACCTCATGTTTAACGGCTCGGCAGATGAGCTTAACCTCACCTGCAACACTCAGCCCGCAGTAATGGCCGTAAGCATTGCCGTGCTGCGCATTTTGGAAAAGGAAGCAGGCTTTTCTCTGAAAGGGAACAATGTGCTTTTTGCCGCAGGCCATTCTTTGGGCGAATATTCCGCCCTTTGCGCCGCGGGTTCACTTTCCCTTGCTGACACTGCCCGTCTTTTAAGAACAAGAGGAAAAGCAATGCAAGAGGCCGTCCCCGTAGGAGTTGGCGGCATGATTTCCCTAATCGGCGCCGAGCTTGACACCGCGCAAAAGATTGCCGCCGCATCTTCGGACGGTAAGAACATCTGCGAAGTATCGAACGACAATTCCTTCGGACAGGTTGTCTTAAGCGGACACAACAAAGCGCTTGAAAAAGCCGCCCAAATCGCCAAAGAGGAATACGCTGTAAAACTCGTCGTTCCCTTGGCGGTAAGTGCTCCTTTCCATTGCTCGCTGATGAAGCTTGCCGCCACCAAAATGGCACCGGTTATCGCCGCCACCGCATTTAAAGCGCCGCAAGTTCCGATAATCTCAAATGTCACGGCAAAAGAAACCAGCGACCCTGCAGCTATCAAAAACCTTTTGATAGAGCAAATCACCAGCGGCGTAAAATGGCGCGAATCCGTCCTTTACATGCGAAGCAAAGGAATAGATACCTTGCTTGAACTCGGCACCGGAGGAATCTTAACCCGCATGAAAAAGCGCATTGCGCCCGAATTGGAGGGAGCAGCACTCGGCACTCTTGAAGAAATCGAATCTTTTATAAAAACTCTTTAAACTCACCTTAATTAACAGGAAAGGAAACAGATATGTTTGATTTAAGCGGCAAAACCGCACTTGTAACCGGCGCGACCGGAGGAATCGGCGGGCAAATTGCCAAAGTCCTCGCGGTAAACGGAGCCGAAGTCATCATTACCGGCAGAAATGAAACCGCCTTAAATGAATTGGCAAAGGCTCTCGGTGCGAAGGCAAAAGTTATCGCTTGCGACCTAAGCAAGCAAAGCGAAGTTGAATCTTTAATTGCCAAGGCCGAGGAAAAAGCGGGGAAAGTTGACATTCTTATCAATAACGCCGGCCTCACCAAAGACACTTTAATGATGCGTATGAAAACCGAAGATTGGGACGAAGTCCTGAATGTCAATTTAAAAGCGGCATTTATCCTATCAAAAGACGCTGTCCGCAGTATGATAAAGCGCCGCTTCGGACGCATTATTTCCATATCCTCAATCGTAGGCGTAATGGGCAACGCTGGGCAGGCAAACTATGCCGCCAGCAAAGCAGGACTTATAGCCATGAGCAAATCTTTGGCACTTGAAGTGGCCTCACGCGGTATAACGGTAAATTGCATTGCCCCCGGCTTCATCGCGACAAAAATGACTGACGCCATACCCGAAGCCGCCCGCGATGCTCTTATTGCGAAAATCCCCGCTGTTCGCTTGGGCGAGCCGTCGGACATTGCCGCCGCCGCTTTATTCTTAAGCTCGGACGAGGCGTCCTATATAACAGGACAAACCTTGCATGTGAACGGCGGAATGGCTATGATTTAGAAAGGACATTCGATTTATTTGACACCTTTTTGATAATGTGTTATCAAGCGGGGCTAATTAATTGGAAGGAGCCGTTAAAAACGCCCGATTTTGACTAAAAGCTCCAATATTTAACCCACGGGCAACTATATATTTATAGAGGAAAATAAATGAGTGATATTGCTGAACGCGTAAAGAAAATCGTCATTGAACATCTTGGAACAGACGAAGCAAAAGTAACCGAAACCGCAAGTTTCATTGATGATTTAGGCGCTGATAGCCTTGACACCGTTGAACTGGTAATGGCTTTTGAAGAAGAATTCGGATGTGAAATCCCTGATGACGCTGCCGAAAAAATTATTACGGTAAAAGACGCCATCGATTACATTGAAAAGAATGCGGCAAAGGCCTAAAGCCTTTTAGCAAAAAACCTTGCCATGAAACGGGTTGTTATCACAGGACTTGGAATTCTTTCACCTCTGGGGCGTGGGGTAACCTCAAACTGGCAAGGCCTCCTTAGCGGTAAATCCGCAATCTCAAAATTAACCCGCTTTGACCCTACCGACTTTACCTGCAAAATCGCAGGACAAATAAAGCAAGGGGACGAAGCGGGCGATTTTAATCCTGATGAAATAATGGATTTAAAGGACAGACGCCGTGTTGACGACTTTATCCTTTACGCCATGTGTGCAGGCAAAGACGCCGTTGAAGACGCCGGATTGGAAAGCCTCTCCGACGAAGAAAAAGAAAGAGTCGGCGTCCTGGTCGGTTCGGGCATCGGTGGGCTTAGCACTATTTTTGATACCGCAAAAACCTTGCACGAGCAAGGACCGCGCCGCGTAAGCCCCTTTTTCATTCCTTCGGTCATATGCAACATGGCAGCGGGCAACCTTTCCATAAAGTATGGCTTCAAAGGACCGAACATTACCGTTTGCACAGCGTGCGCCACTTCGACCCATGCCATTGGTGAAGCCGCCGCCATGATAAAGCTTGGCTCGGCGGACATTATGGTCGCAGGTGGAACGGAAGCTCCGCTCACCCCGCTTGGTCTGGTAGGCTTTTGCCAGGCGCGCGCCCTTTCCACCGCCTACAACGACACACCGGAGCTTGCCTGCCGTCCTTGGGACAAGGCTCGCGACGGCTTTATAATGAGCGAAGGCGCCGGCATTGTCGTTTTGGAAGAATACGAACATGCCAAAGCCCGCAGTGCTAAAATTTACGCAGAAGTATCCGGTTACGGCATGTCCAGCGACGCCTATCATATCACCGCCCCCGACCCCGAGGGCAAAGGCGCTATAAGATCAATGCGAGCCGCAATCAGCGATGCCAAGCTGGGGCTTGAAGACATCGGCTACATTAACGCTCACGGCACTTCGACCGGAGCAGGCGACATAGCCGAAGCCACTGCCGTAAAGGCCCTTTTTGCCGACCACCTGGATACTCTTTCCATGTCATCAACCAAATCGGTGACAGGCCACTTGCTGGGCGCCGCCGGCGGAGTGGAAGCAATCTACACCGTTTTAGCATTACAAAACGGCATTTTGCCCCCGACCGTCAACCTTAACGACATCGCGGATGAGGCGGCAGGCCTTGACCTTGTCCCCAACACACCAAAGGAAAAGAAAATCACCCACGCCTTAAGCAACTCTTTCGGCTTTGGCGGCACGAACGCCACCCTTTTATTATCCAAGGTCTAGCCCATGAAAAGGCTTTTGTGCGAAATCATAGCCCTGCTTATCCTTTTTGCGATAGCGGCGGGAGCAATCGTTACCTTTGGCTATTACGAATACACCTCGCCCACTCAAAACCCCGCACAAGTCATACTTATCGCCAAAGGCACAAGCCTTAACAAAACCGCCGCCGACCTAGGCCAAAAGAACCTAATCACCAGCCCCTTTTGGTTTAAGTTCTTCGCCCGCATTCAAGGCAAAGAAAAAGACTTAAAGACGGGCGAATACCAAATCCCCGCAAACGCCAGCGCAAAGGACATCACGGACATAATCATCTCGGGCGCCACAATCGTTCACAAAATCACCTTCAAAGAAGGCCTGACAAGCTCGGACATAGTCAAAGAATTAAGCGCCACCAACAACTTAAGCGGCAAAATTGAATCAATACCTGAAAACGGCACCTTGCTGCCCGAGACCTACCACTATTCCTATGGAGACTCTCGCCAAGACATACTTTCCCGCGCGCAGAAAACCTTTACCACCGAAGCGGAAAAGCTATGGGAAAACCACAAAGCAAGCGCCCCCATAGAATCCTTTGCCAAAGCGAAAGTTTTAGCCTCAATGATAGAGCGTGAGGCCGTCACCGCCGCCGAACGCCCTATCATCGCCTCGGTATTCATCAACCGCTTGAAAAAAGGCATGAAGCTGCAATCCGACCCCACGGTAATTTTCTCGGTGACAGGAGGCAATTTTGACCTTGATCGCCCCTTGGTTTATAAGGATTTAGAAACAAAAAGCCCCTATAACACCTACATACATAAAGGACTTCCGCCAAAACCGATTTGCAACTTCGGACTGGACAGCTTGCGAGCGGCATTAAACCCCGCCACTACCGACTACCTTTACTTTGTAGTGAATCCCGACAACCCGACCGAGCACCTTTTTGCCAAAACCTACGAAGAACATCAGCAAAACACCGCCAAGTTCTTAAAATTCAAGCGCGCCGAGCGTAAAAAGCTCCGCCTTAAAAAGGCTGCCACGCCCCAAAGCCAAAACTAATTTCTTAACTCTTTCAGAACCCTAATCTGTCCGACAGCAATTTTTAAAGTTTTTTCATCCATATCCTGCAAAATCTTAACTATCTCATTGATAGTTTTCTCATTAGATTTTTTGTAATTCTCGCTTATCTTCATATCCACATCAACCAACTGCGACAGACTGATTTCCAAGGCGATTGATATATCAAGCAAAGTAGATATTCTGGGATCGCCGATACCTCTTTCTATGTTAGATATGGTATTAACGATTTTACCCGTTTTCTCTGCTAACTTTCCCTGGCTCAAAGCAATACTTTTTCGCCTTTGAACAATTTTGCGTCCTAAAAGAAAGAGAAAATCTTTATTTTTTGCCACAACATACCCCTCATAATCTAACAAGGGACATAATCACATTATAATGTGATTTTTTACACTATTATACAATGTGTGTTTTGAGTATTGACAAACAATTTTACATATTATAATATGTGAATACTTTTGCATATAGTGTGTGGAAGATATTTTTTAACTTATAGGAGATGCAAAAATGAACGACGAAGAGAAAATGCAAAAACTCGCTGATGCTCTTAATAAAATTGGGGATAAATACCACCCTGACAATAAATGGGTATTATTAGGTGGTAGTAGTTATGGACCCGGTATCCGACTCATCGGCAAGGACGGAAACACCCACAAAGGCGTAGATAGGGACACTGCTGAAAAAATAGAAGAGGCTCTGTATCTTTCGGGACTATACTCCAGTAATGCTGACGGCATATCCCGAAAAGATTGCTACCCATTAGAAGTAGACCATAAAGGAGTCTATACAGATACTGGTTTAGATGTGCTTCGCATTGAACCCAGGGGCTCGGAACCGTCACTTAAGAATATAGAAGAAATAGCAGCTAACTATGACAAGCTCATAGATACGGTGTTTGATGAACGAGCGACAGCTAATCGTCGAATTATGCAAGTCCTCGCCAACACTCTTAATAAAATTGAAGCAAAGTACCACCCTGACAACAGATGGGTAGTAATGGGTGGTAGTGTTGATAATCCCGGCATCCGACTCATCGGCAAAGACGGAAACACCCACAAAGGTGTAGATAGGGACACTGCTGACAAAATACAAAAGGCTCTGTATCTTTCGGGACTGTACTCCGAGAATGGTCCTGACGACATATCCCGAGAAGATTGCTACCCATTAGAGGTAGATGAAAAAGCTACCTATTTGGATACCGGTTTGACCGTGCTTCGTATTAGTCTTACAGAAGACTTCCATTATGGATCTATGCTTAAGACCATAAGAAACATCGGCGCTAACTACGCCAAACGCATGGAAGAAGTAGCTGGCAAGAAAGCAAACACGGCCGAAAACACCATGCAAACTCTCGCCGACACCCTCAACAAGGCGGGAGCGAAGTATCACCCCAACCATGAATGGAAAGTAATTGGTGAGGGAATACGACTTATCAATAAAAATGGTGATGCTTACGATGGCGTGGATAGGGATACTTTCCACGACATAGAAAAAGCTTTGTTCCTTGCGGGCATGTATAGTGACCAACGTGCAGGAGCACAACAAGGAATAAGAAAAGGAGAATGGTCGGGAAGTTTTGAGATAGGCACACACTCCTCAAAAGCAGGCACTATTGTTGCTGAAATCAGTGTAATACCCGGTAAAACGCCCAATGTTAAAGAGGTGGCAAAGGTAGGTGTGAACTATTACAAACAGTTACAAAAGGTGTCTAAGAAGACACCCATAACAACGAGAATTGTAAACAAGCTGAGAAATCCTCGTTCTAACTAGTCGGCTAATCAGCTAACCAACAAACCAAACCTCCCCCACCACCACGGGGGAGGTTTTTATGCAGTTTTTCCTTAATATATGCGACATTTTACCAAACACAAATAATTCTTGACAAATAATTTAACACATTGTAAACTCCGAGAGTTGTTTAACTTTAGCAGGAGAAAATTAAAATGGACAACACAGAAAAGATGCAGAAAAAATCTGAAATAACGGAAAGAGATGAACTTGCATGGGAATCTATGCAAAAGTTGGCTGACACTCTGAACATCGCAGGAGAAGATGAACACCATGGCAACAAATTTATCGTAGTCGCAGGTAAAAATCCTCGCGTGCCATATATAAATGTTAAATTAAATTCTTCTATCGCAGGTAAGAAGGCAAACATGAAAATAGCATCCCAGATGTTAGCATTTTTCCACCGTGCAGTTGGTAGTATGACCGTTCCACTCGGCAGAGGATCTCTTTCTAGAACATATAATGAAGAAGAAAAAATCAACGTAGTAATTGAGGGCAGATCTGTAAAAGGGATACATCTTAAAGAAGGTTGTGTACTCGATAACAGAGATATAGGGGGAATTACTATGAAATATCTCACACTATTAGCGACCAATTTTGAAACACCAACATCAACAAAGGTCGTAGACGCATCAACAAGGATTATAAACAAGCTGATAGGAAAAGAGCACTGCTGATAGCAAATCCCTAAAAACCCGAAAACCTCCCCCGCTACCCGGGGGAGGTTTTTTTATGGCGTCTTGCTCTATTTTTTCCCCTTTTATTCCGCTTCTTAAATCCGCTTGCCGTAGTAATACTGCAAGGGACGGACGGTGAGTTTTTCAGTCTTAAGCGCCACGATTGCATCAACGAACACCTTCATACTCGGCACGGTCGTATAGTGCGGAATGTTGCGAAGAAGCGCATTTTGCCTGATAAGATAGCCGTCTTTATGCTCAATCACCTTATTATCGGCGGTAATCAGCACCAGCTTTATTTTGCCGGAAATCATATCATCAACGCAGTGCGGCCGCCCTTGCGACACACGATTTACGCGGCGCACTTCCTTAAGCCCCTTGCTTTGCAAATAAGCCGCAGTCCCGTCCGTCGCGCATATTGAAAAACCAAGCCCCAAAAGCTCCTTGCACAATGGCAAAACTCGCGGCTTGTCGTCATCTTTAACGGTGACAAAGACCTCGCCTTCCTCGGGCATGGCAAAGCCGGTGCTGCGCTGAGCCTTGGCAAAAGCAAGCCCAAGGTTCTTATCCACACCCATAACCTCGCCGGTTGACTTCATCTCGGGGCCAAGAACAATATCCGACCCGGGAAATCTGGCAAAAGGAAATACGACCTTTTTAACCGCGATATAGCCCAAGTCATCATTATTAGGAAGCGTAAACTCGGAAAGTTTCGCCCCTGTCATCACCTTGGTTGCGATTTTTGCCACTTCAACACCCGTGGCTTTGGCGACAAAGGGAATAGTCCTGCTCGCTCTCGGATTAACTTCCAATATGTAGATAAGCCCTTCATGCACGGCGAATTGCACATTCATCAGCCCCTTAACTTTAAGCGCCAGAGCAATCTTTTTTGCCTGCTCTTTCATCTGATAGATGATGGTCTTGGGCAGTGAAAAAGGCGGTAAAGTGCAAGAGGAATCCCCCGAATGCACACCTGCCTCTTCTATCTGTTGCATCACGCCGGCGACATACACTCTTTCGCCGTCCGCGATAACATCAACATCAACCTCGTCCGACTCGTTCAAAAAGCGGTCTATCAGTATCGGATTGTCGCCCGTGACCCTCACCGCTTCATCAATATACCTGTTAAGCGATGAGTCGTCATAGACAATGCGCATAGCCCGCCCGCCAAGCACATACGAAGGACGAAGCAACACGGGATAGCCGATTTTGTTCGCCACCACCAACGCCTGCTTTCTGTCAAAGGCGATGCCGTTTTCGGGCTGCAACACATTCAAAGGCTCTAAAAACTCTTTGAATCTTTCCCTATCCTCGGCCAAGTCAATAGAATCCGGCGAAGTCCCCAAAACGGGAATCCCCTCCTCTTCCAAACTTTGCGAAAGTTTCAAAGGCGTTTGCCCTCCAAGCTGCACAATCACGCCCAAAAGCTCGCCTTTTGCTGCTTCGGTGCGCACAATTTCCAAAGTATCCTCTACCGTCAGCGGCTCAAAATAAAGCCTGTCCGAAGTGTCGTAATCTGTGGAAACCGTCTCGGGATTGCAATTCACCATAATTGCCTCAATCCCAAGCTCTTTAAGCGCAAAGGCGGCATGACAGCAACAATAATCAAACTCTATCCCTTGCCCTATACGATTAGGCCCGCCACCAAAAATAATAACTTTGCGCCGCTCGGAAACATTAGCCTCATTCACCGCGGGCTCGTATTCGTAGGTAGAATACATATAGGAAATGACGGCGTCCTTTGTCCCTGCACAAGTATCAACTTTTTTGTAAACAGGGTGAATGTTAAGCTTATTCCTCAGCGCGCGAACTTTGCGCTCGGATGTCCCAACAAGCTCCGCAATTCTGGAATCCGAAAAGCCCATATTTTTAAGCCTGAACAAGCCTTCCCTACCTTCGGGCAGACCACCTGAACGCAAGTCATTTTCGGCATCGACAACATCTTTAACTTGCCGCAAAAACCACTTATCAATCTTGCATAGGTTATAAATCTCGTCCTCGGACATACCCTCGCGGAAAGCCTCGGCAACATACAAAAATCTGTCGGGGCAAGTATAGGCAAGCATAGTTTGTATTTGCTCTTTTTTAGTGCCTTTTTCCTTATCAAAGGTTATCTCGTTGAAGCCGTTAAGTCCCGTCTCCAAAGAGCGAAAAGACTTTTGTATGGTCTCGTTAAAATTGCGTCCGATAGACATAACCTCACCGATAGACTTCATTGAAGTCCCAAGCACCGCCTCGGCATCGGGGAATTTTTCAAAAGTAAATCTGGGGACTTTGGCAACAACATAATCAACCGCAGGCTCAAAGAAATAGCTCCCTTCTCCGGTAACGCCGTTTACAATCTCGTCCAAAGTGTAACCGACCGCAAGCCTTGCCGTAACGGCAGCAATGGGAAATCCCGTAGCTTTAGAGGCCAGTGCCGACGACCGCGAGACTCGGGGGTTCATCTCAATAACAACCAACCTGCCACTATCGGGATTTAAGGCAAATTGAATGTTAGAGCCTCCCGTATCCACCCCTATCTCGCGCAAAATTGCCAGCGACGCATCACGCATTTTCTGATATTCGGGAAGCGTAATGGAAAGTGCGGGAGCAACCGTGATAGAGTCCCCCGTGTGCACTCCCATGGGATCAACATTTTCAATCGAGCACACCACGATGAAGTTATCTTTGGAGTCTCTCACGACTTCCATTTCCATTTCTTTCCATCCCAGCACCGATTCCTCGACCAGCACCTCGGATATGGGCGAAGCGGCAAGCCCCGCCGCCACGATTTGCCGAAACTCCTCGGTATTATGAGCAGTGCCGCTACCCTGCCCGCCCAGTGTAAACGAAGGACGAACAATCGCTGGCAACCCCACTTCCACCAAAGCGTCCTCGGCATCTTGCATATTTCTGCACACTTTGGATTTAGGAGACTCGAGTCCGATTCTGGTCATAGCGTCCTTAAACAATTGCCTATCCTCGGCGCGCTCTATAACCTCGGCCTTTGCCCCTATCATCTTAACGCCGTATTTGGCAAGCACCCCAGCCCGCTCTAAATCCATAGCGGCATTAAGCGCAGTCTGCCCTCCCATATTAGGCAACACCGCATCAATTTTTTCCTTTACGATTATCTGCTCAATGGCCTCGGTTGTAATCGGCTCAACATAAGTCGCATCCGCCATGTTGGGGTCGGTCATAATCGTTGCGGGATTAGAGTTGATAAGCACGACTCGGTAGCCTTCCGCCTTTAAGGCCTTGCAAGCCTGCGCGCCGGAATAATCAAACTCGCACGCCTGCCCGATAACAATGGGACCTGCCCCTATGATAAGAATGTTTTTTATGTCTGTTCTTTTTGGCATTTTAGTCCACCTTCATATCCATTGCTTTTTTCTTTAGTTTTTCCACATCAATCCCTTTTTTGTCATAGGCGATTATCCCGAAAAGCCCTCCCTTGGCACTTTTTATTTTCTGTAAAAGCGCCCGCGTATCCAGCTCGCAAATCCCGACAATTTTCTCTTTTTCCAAAAAGGAAACGAGCTCCGTTTTCGCTCTGTAATTAGACGCCAAAGTCGGATAATTGCGAACGATAACACCTGCCACCTGTCCCGCTTTAGAAAGCGAATCCTCGGCGTTTATTCCGACATTTCCGATATGCGGAAAGGTAAACAACATTACCTTTCCTTTATTCATGGGATTTGTGATTATTTCCTGATAGCCGATGGCAGCAGTAGTAAAAGCTATCTCGCCGCTTGCCTCGCCCTCATACCCGAAACCTTTAGCAAAAAAAAACTGCCCGTCTTTGGTAACCAAAGCGGCAGTAGCCTTTTCTTTTTCAGTATTCATAGTTTTTCTCCAATCTCTATGCACTGAAGACAATGTTCTAACAAAAAGATTTTATTGTGGCAACCCACAAAACAAACACATCTATAAAAAGGCCGTTCCCTCAAACGCCATATTTGTATCGCCGGTCATCAAGACATCGCCTTCCCAAGTCCACGAAATGGTAAGTGTCCCGCCGTCCATTTCTATTTTTGCCTCGCGGTTGGAAAGCCCCTTACGCACTGCCGCAACCAAAGTCGCCGAAGCACCCGTCCCGCACGCCGCAGTAACACCGGCGCCACGCTCCCACACCCGCATACGGATATGATCGGGGGCAAGAATCTCTGCGAATTCGACATTAGTCCGCTCGGGGAACATCTCATGATTTTCAATTATCGGACCGAACTTCGTAATATCAAGACTCATCACCTCTTTAACAAAAAACACCGCGTGAGGATTGCCGACATTAACCGCCACGGGCAAAGGAAGCTCGTCCACGATTCCCACAACGGACAAAGTATCCGTGGACTTCGCCAAAGGAATATCATTCCACGCCGTCTTGGGCTTACCCATATTTACGGTTATTTGCTCGCCTTTAAAGACTTCCAAAACTCTATCGTGAGGAGCCTCTATTTTTAGGCTTTGCGCTTTTTTCTCATCAAGCAAGAGCTTGCCGACGCACCGCGCCCCGTTCCCGCAAGCCCCCGCGCTGCTGCCGTCTGCGTTAAATATCACCATTTTCGCCGCATGTAATTTAGGATCCGAGGGCTTACGCAAAATAATCATCTGATCAAAGCCCACACCGGTTTTGCGATTAGCCAGCCTTACGATATTTTCTGCCGTAAGCTTGTAGCTCTTTTTGCGCTCGTCAATAATCATAAAATCGTTGCCGAGCCCGTCCATTTTTACAAAAGGTATTTTTCGCATTTATATCTCGCCTTTTTCTTTTAAGTCTTTAATTCGCATAATGGCCTCAAGTGCGTCCTCTCGCTTGCCGAGAGCCGAAAACCGCATAAATCCCTCGCCACATTTGCCAAATCCGCTGCCGGGTGTGCAAATAACAAACGCCCTTGAAAGCAGCTTTTCAAAAAAGCTCCACGAGGAAAGTCCCGTTTTGGATATGTCCGCCCAAATATAAGGAGCATTATCTCCGCCAAAACACTTAAAGCCGATTTCCTCCAAGCCTTTTTTTATAATCTTGGCATTTTCCAAGTAGTAGGAAATGACCTCGGTAACCTCTTTTTTGCCTTCATCGGAAAAGACCGCATCGGCCCCCTTTTGCACGATATAGGACACACCGTTAAACTTTGTCGAAGTCCGCCTTATCCACATTGCGTTAAGGCCGGAAAGCTCCTTAGGCACCACCATGTAGGCGCACCTTACACCCGTAAATCCGGCGGTTTTGGAAAACGAGCGCGTTTCAATCGCAACCTTTTTCGCTCCCGCTATCTCATAAATAGACTTGGGGACACTTTTATCCCTTACGAACTCTTTGTAAGCCGAATCAAAAATGATAAGCGCATCATTTTTACTTGCATAATCAACAAAGGCTTTAAGCTGCTCTTTGCTCGCCACCGCACCTGTAGGATTGTTAGGGGAACAAAGATAAATCACATCAACTTTTTCCTTTGGCATTTCGGGCATGAAATTATTTTCCGCCCTGCAAGGAAGGTAAACAATCTTCCTTCCCGCCATAATGTTGCTGTCTCTATACACGGGATACACGGGATCGGGAATAGCGACAACGCAATCCGCCGCAAATAACTCTTGCACATTAGCCACATCGCATTTAGATCCGTCCGAAACGAAAACCTCGTCCGCGCTGATATCAATCCCCAAATCCTGATAGTCGTTTTTGGCAATCGCCTCGCGCAAGAAAGCATAGCCGAGCTCGGGAGGATAGCCGCGCATAGTGCTGTCATCGGCCATCTCTGCCAAAGCATTTTGCATTGCCTTTATGGAAGTGTTGGGGATATGTCTGGACACATCACCGATTCCCAAACTTATGATTTTGGCATCGGGATTTTTTTCTTTAACTTCACGCGCCTTGTTCCCCATATCTCTGAACAAATACGAGGGCAATAGATCGGCATAGAACGGATTAACTTTGACCATTTTTACTCACGAATAAACAAAAAGAACAACGGCTGTATTGTTCATCTTTTAATTTTCACTGGCAAGTAAATTATCACGCGCTTGCGGCTTGTTCTTTCACGAACCGGCATATTTTATCATAAGCTCTGGCCTCTATCTGGCGCACCCGCTCACGACTTACGCCGAATCTCGCACCCAAGTCCTCTAAAGTAACCGGTTCTTCTTTAAGATACCGCGCCACGATAATCTCACGCTCGCGCTCATTAAGACTTTGCATCGCCTCGGCAAACAATTTTTTACGAAGGCGAGTTTCCTCACTTTCCGCCAAAACCAACTCTTGCGAAGGAGCGCTATCCACCAAGAAGTCCTGTCTTTCAAAACCGTCCCCTTCGGCATTTTGCATATTCGCCGGAGCATTTAAAGAGACATCGCCGGCAATTCTGGCATTCATTTCGCATATATCTCTTTTATCCACACCCAAGGTCTTGGATATTTTTATCAAAGATGCGTTATCAATTTCCGCACTATCGTAAAGACCAAGCTTTGCCTTAATTCTTCCCAAGTTATAGAACAGTTTCTTTTGCGCTGCTATCGTCCCTATGCGAACCAGCGACCACGATTTAAGGATAAAGTCGTGTAGTTCCGCTTTTATCCACCACATTGCATAAGTAGAAAGTCTGAACCCTTTATCAGGATTAAACTTTTTCACCGCCATCATAAGCCCGATATTCGCTTCGGATATCAAATCCGCAATAGGCAAGCCGTAACTTCTGTAAGCGATGGCAATCTTTGCCGCCAGTCGCAAATGAGAAGTGACCAACTTATGTGCCGCGCTCAAATCGTCATATTCTTGATAACGCTTTGCGAGCATATACTCATCTTTCGCGTCAAGAACAGGGAACCTTTTTATAGACTGAAGATATGAGGAAACACCGTTTAAAGCAACAATCGGTAAAGCAATTTCTGCCATAATTATATCCTTCTTTCATAAGCAATACAAATAGCTACAGACCCAGCATTAGGCATCTGTGACCTTGTATTTTATCCCTAAAAGCTCTAAAGTCAACTATAATTACGGACGGCGAAGGAACAAACATGACGAAGCAGAAAATTATCTTTATCCTAAGGTGCATTCTGGCTCTCCCGCTTGCCGCTTTCATCGGTTACGCCGCCGTCATCACTTTTATGGGAGGGGAGAAACTCCTTTGCACTTTGGTTTCAGGTATTCCTTTTTACTGCTTCAACCCTTATTTTGACTACATCGCCAGAGTTATTTTGTTCTCAAGCTGCTTTATGGCAAGTATTTACCATATAATTCCGACACATAAACATTTTATTACTTTAACTCTCGGCATAATTTTAAGTAGTTTATACATAGGGTTTAGTGCATTTTACTATACCGAAAGCAAAGATTTACTTCATCATTACTCGGTATCCTCTTTCATAGGAGGTGTTTATACTTTGATTATGGCATATCAAACCTATAAGCACCGCTTTAGAGACATGTGGTAGCTAAACCGCTTCACCGACCAGATTATTAAGTGCCGCTTTGGTAATTTTTACCTTAACAATGCGCCCGACAATATCCTCATCAAAAGGCACGATAACTGTTTGCATATAGGGACTATGCCCCACGAATTCTCCCGCTTTACTGCCCTTGCCTTCAATCAAAACATCCAGCTCTTTGCCAAGACAGGATTGGTTAAACGAAAGCTGATGCTCTTGCAGTTTTGCCTGAAGGACGGTAAGCCTCTCGCCCTTTATATCCTCGGGCACTTGCCCCTTCATTGCCGCGCCAACAGTCCCTGCCCTTGGCGAGTATTTAAAAGAAAAAGACGAAGCAAACCTGACCTTATCAAGTAATTTTAAAGTATTATTAAAATCGTCTTCATTTTCGCCGGCAAAGCCGACAATAAAATCCGAAGAAATAGCAATATCGGCACGCACCGCGCGTAATTTTTCTATAATTTTACTATATTCCTGCACGGTATATCTGCGATTCATCGCCTTTAATACTTTGTCCGAACCCGATTGTATCGGCAAATGTAAGTAAGGCATAAGTTTAGGCTCTTTACCGAAAGCCTCTATCAGTTCATCCGTCATATCTGAAGGGTAAGAAGTAACAAAGCGTATGCGATAAAGCCCTTCAATCTTTGCCAGCGCATATATAAGCTTATCAAGCGACGAAGCCTTGCCGTTTTCATCTTCTCCGTGCCAAGCATTAACATTTTGCCCCAAAAGCACAATTTCCTTGGCTCCCTTGGCAACCATATCCTTCGCTTCGGCCACAACATCGGCGAACGGACGCGAATACTCTGCCCCACGCGTATAAGGCACGACACAATAAGAGCAAAACCTGTCGCACCCTTCCTGAATTGCCAAAAAAGACACCGCCGCACAATCCGTATGTTTTGGCAGAAAATCAAACTTCGACTCCGTAGGAAAGTCCGCCTCTACCACTCTGATTCCCCGCTGCGCCCCGACTTCAAGCAGCTTTTGCCCCAACAAATGGTAGCATTGCGGACCAAGAGCGATATCAACACCCTTTGCCCTTGCCAGAAACTCATCGGCAAAAGCCTGCACCACGCAGCCCGCCACCACTATAATCAGGTTAGGATTTTGCTTTTTAAGCGGCGTATAGCGACCCAGCTCGGAAAAGACCTTATCGGAAGCCTTTTCCCTGATGTGGCAAGTGTTTATGATGATGACATCGGCTTCTTCGGGATTATCGGTCTTTTCATACCCCAGCCCCGCCATAATATCCGCCATTCTGCCGGAATCATAAACATTCATCTGACAGCCGAAGGTTTTGATAAAAACTTTTTTAAAAGGCTTTTCCAAAGAGTGCCCCTTTTTATTTTGTTATTTCTTGTATTCGGCGGCTTTTTGCCTAAGCTCTGCCAAAGCCGCCGCTCTCGCATCGCCCTCTGCCTCATAGCCCGCCATAAAATCCTGATACTCGTCCTGATTAAGAGCAAGCTTTGCCATCTGGAACACTTTTTGCTGCTTAAAGACCCCCGCGGCCACCATAGCATCTTTTTTCTCACGACTTGATACCAAAGAATCAAGCTGTTTAAGATACTTAACCGCCTTGTCGGAATCGGCGGTATCTTTCAGCGGATAAATCCATTTATTATCAGGCTTTTCCGCCGCCAGTAAAAGCCACTTATATCCTTCTGTTCTGTCGGAACTGGAGGCATTTCCCAAAACCAGATCCACACCTATCATCATTTGCGCAGGCGCATAACCAAGCTCCGCCGCTTTTAAATAGTATTTCTTAGCCGCTCGCTTATCCGGATAAGATATTCCCAAGCCTTTTGCATAAAGCGCCGCCAACTTATACATGGACGCGGCATCTTCCTTGGACGCACACATCCGATAATAATTCACAGCTTGTTTGTAATTTCCCTTTTTGACAGCCTCATCGGCATTGCCACAAGCGGCATTTGCGGACAAAGCCGCCGCAAGAAAGACCGCTAACAGGACCAAAAACTTATACAAGACGACTCTCCACTTAGTTAAAAGTTACGAGACATCTTACTCGCCCAAGTTTCCTTTTTCAAGGTTTCCGATAATTTCCGCCATATCATGAGTATCATCACCGATATCGGACGCATCTTCTATAATAGCAAGCTCATCTTCCTCCGGTTCAACGCTGCCATCAACTACATCGTCCTCGGAAAAAGGAATATCATCGTCACTTTCAAGCACATTCTTTTTGGCTTTTTTAGCTTTAGACGCAAAGGAATGTTTAAGAAGCTCTTCCAGACTGAACTCCCCTCCGCATTTAGGACATTTCACAGGATTTTTGCCAAGATCGTAAAACTTTGCGCCACATGAAGGACACACGCGCTTTGTTCCCCACTTATTTTTATCCACCATATTACTCTCCATAAAAAACAAAAAGCTTTCCAGTGCGCCGATTTGCCACATCTTTATATCAATGTCAAAGATTATTTTTCACAATTTTCTTTGCCATAATTTCAAGGCCTCTGTATAATCCCCGAAAACCAGTAATTTCAAGGGATATATACTTTATGATAATCGCCATAGACGGACCTGCCGCAGCAGGTAAAGGCACCATAGCAACGGGACTTGCCGACCACTTTAACTTCGCTTTTTTGGATACGGGCAGAGTCTATCGCGCCGTCGGGCTTGCCATGCTGGAGAAGAATCTTGACCCGGCCGACGAGGATTTAGCGGAGAAAGCCGCCGTTTCCCTGTCCCACACCAACCTTCACACTCTTTTGGCGAATCCAAAAATAAGAGACGAAGCGACCGGTCTTGCCGCATCAATTGTCGCCGCCCGGCCCAAAGTGCGAAAGGCACTTTTAGATGTCCAGCGAAACTTCGCTCACAATCCCTATTTCCCCGACAACACCAAGGCAAAAGGCGCAGTTTTGGACGGCCGCGACATCGGCACGACGGTCTGTCCCGACGCCGACATAAAGTTCTTTGTAACCGCCTCGGACGAAATAAGAGCGAAAAGGCGATTTAAAGAGTTGCAATTAAAAGATAAATCCGTTATATACGAACACGTTTTGGCCGACATGCTTACCCGTGATAAGCGCGACAGAACAAGGAACATCGCACCTTTAGCTCCTGCGAAAGACGCTTTTATCCTTGATACTTCGGACTTAGACATTGATGCGGCAATCGCCAAAGCCATAGAGCATGCAAGCACTTTCATTTCTTAAAATCGGGCGCAAGAAAGTGTTTGTGAGTGAGTCGCGCCAAGACCGTTGGCAAACCAACTGGCAAGATAAAACTAAATAAAAGAATACAAAGGAAAATACTATCATGACAAAAGAGAAAACAGAGGAGCTTATGCCCTCTACGGAAGATTTTGCAGCTTTGCTGGATGAATCTTTCAAAAGCAAATCCGGCTTTGAGGGTCAAGTCGTAAAAGGCACCGTCATCGCCATTGAAGGAGATTTTGCGATTTTAGATGTCGGGCTTAAATCCGAAGGCAGAATCCCCCTTCGCGACTGTGGCAAGACCGAGCCGCAAATCGGCGACAAGATTGATGTTTACATCGACCGCTACGAAGACAGGGACGGCATGGTCGTCCTTTCCCGCGAAAAGGCTCGCCGCGAAGAAGCATGGGGAGAGCTTGAAGAATCCCTTAACAAGGGCGAGCGCGTAACCGGCACCATTTTTGGCAAAGTAAAAGGCGGCTTCACCGTTGACTTAAACGGCGCGACGGCATTCTTGCCCGGCTCGCAAGTTGATGTTCGCCCGATCCGTGACATCAGCTCGCTCATGGGTGTTCCGCAACCCTTCCAACTTTTAAAGATGGACAAGGCGCGCGGTAACATCGTTGTTTCCCGCCGAGCTGTATTGGAAGAGACTCGTGCCGAGCAACGCGGCGAAATCATCAAGAACCTTGGCGAAGGTCAAGTCGTTGACGGCATTGTGAAGAACATCACCGACTACGGCGCGTTCATTGACCTTGGCGGAGTTGATGGCCTTTTGCATGTTACCGATCTTTCGTGGAAGCGCATTAACCACCCCAGCGAAGTCTTGACCGTCGGCCAGCCCGTAAAGGTCCAGATTATCCGCTTTAACCCCGAGACCCAGCGCATCAGCCTTGGCATGAAGCAGCTTGACAGCGATCCTTGGGCCGGTGTAGAGGAGCGTTTCCCGCTTGGAGCAAAGGTAAAAGGCACGGTTACGAACATCACCGACTACGGCGCGTTTATCGAGCTTGACAAAGGCGTTGAGGGTCTTGTCCACGTTTCCGAAATGAGCTGGACGAAGAAGAATGTTCACCCGAGCAAACTCCTTTCCACTTCGCAAGAAGTTGAAGTTGTCGTTCTGGATGTGGACCAAAGCAAACGCCGCATTTCTCTTGGCTTAAAGCAGTGCATGGAGAACCCGTGGAAGAAGTTTGCCGCTTCGACTCCTGTCGGCTCTGTCATTGAAGGCGAGATTCGCAACATCACCGAATTCGGTCTGTTTGTCGCGCTTGATGACGAGATTGACGGCATGGTTCACCTTTCCGACTTGGATTGGACGAAGTCCGGCGACGAAGCTGTAAAGGACTACAAGAAGGGCGATGTTATCAAAGCCAAAGTCCTTGACATTGATGTTGAGAAAGAGCGCGTAAGCCTTGGCATCAAGCAACTTACCGAAGATCCTTTCGGCGGTGCGGCCACTTCCATGAAGAAGGGCGATGTTGTCACCTGCATCATCTCGGGCATTACCGAGGGCGGTGTTGAAGTTGAAGTAAACGGCATGAAGGGCTTTATTCGCAAGTCCGACCTTTCCCGCGAGCGTTCCGAGCAGCAGCCCGAGCGTTTTGCCGTCGGTGACAAGGTTGACGCCAAGATTACCCTGATTGACGCCAAGAACCACAAGTTCAACCTTTCCATAAAGGCGAAAGAAATTGCTGACGAGAAGCAAGCTCTTTCCGAGTATGGTTCAACGGATTCGGGTGCATCTTTAGGCGACATCTTGGGCGCGGCTCTTATCAAGAAGAATGGTAAGCTTGCCGAGAAAGAAGCCGAAGAAGCTCCGAAAAAGGAAAAGAAAACTGCTTCTAAAGCCAAAAAGGCATCGGCTAAGTCCGAAGCCAAGGCGGAAGATAAAGCAGAGGAAAAAGCCGAGGACAAGGCCGAAACTAAAGCCGAGGCTGAGGAACCTGCAAAGGAATCCAAAGACTAGCTTTTCCTTAAGGCAAAACACCAAACAAAAAACCGAAGGCATTCCCTTCGGTTTTTTATTTTGCCCCTTGCAACTCCCGTCATTCTCTCGCCTCTCTCCCTTTCTCATTCCTCATTCCTCATTTCTCATTATTTTCCCGTCATTCTCAGCCGCAGGCTGGGAATCCAGTTGCAACGCAACCACGGCGGTAGCCGTAATTAAAAACCTAAAAAAATTCCCCCTCCCTTGACGGGAGGGGGTAAGGGGGTGGGTGACGGCGTAAGCCGTAAATAAACCATAACCCGTAAACCTTAACCCGGGGCGAAGCCCCTTAATGGATCCCCGAGCTGAGCCTAACGGCTCACTCGAGGATGACGGGAAAAGAGGAATCGTCATTCTCGCGCGTAGCGCGGGAATCCATTATGGGCAGGTGCTATTAGCGTTGGGGCCGCAGTAAACCACACGACCCGTGGCGGCGGTAGCGCCTTTGGCGTCGGCAGCGCAAGTGTAACCCGGAGCACAATATCCCGAACCACCGCCACCGCCGGCCCACCAACCATAACCCATTACTGATCTGCTACCCCAATAATATCCCACTCCGGCACCCGTTCCTCCATAAGGCGTTCCCGCAGTTCCCGCCGAAGCTGACCCGTTCCCGGAATTACTTGCCGTGCCTCCAGCACCACCAGTTGCATTTCCTAAGGTATATGCGGCAGTTCCGTTTGATGCATAACCTGATAATCCGGTTCCGCCACCCCCAGGACATGTCAATGAGGCAGATTGCGAACTACCACCAGTTACTGCAACACACCCATTACCGCCACCTATCCAGCCACCGCCACCGCCGATATTTCCATCAAGGTTGACAGCTCCACCACCTCCCGCAACTATAATATAATTAGTATTGACCTTAATACCTATTCCGGCGCCACCTTGAACCCAGTGATCATTACCATGATCTCTACCACTTCCTGTAGCTGTAACAACTTCAAAAACATCATCGGCATTAAAATATCCGTTTGTGTAAACATATCCTCCGGTTCCTTGGGCTCCAACGGAACATAGATTAGTTCCAGCGTATCCTCTTGTTCCATCTCCGCCTCTTGCGCTGAGCTGGTATTTACCCGGGCAAGTGACGGTATAAGTGCCGCTGGCGACATTATTCAGAACAACGGTACCAACCGCGGGCGGAGTGCATGTAGCAGAGCAAATGCCATCCTCGCAATAAGGCCTTGCCGTTGGGCAATCTGCGGCGGCGGAGCAAGTTTCCGGTTCAGCGCAAAAACCATTGTCGCAGTAAGAGAAGTTGCCGGAGCAGTCGGAGTCGGTGGAACAGGTGTCGGGGCAGGTGGAAGCTGACCCGCTCGGCCCACACCAACGAATAGAAGCATACCCCTTCCCTCCCGTCAGCGTATTCGTCCCCCAGTTGCCGTAGGTGGCAGCAGAGTAGTTTTCAGCCCAATTTGTACAATTTCCGCCTGTAATGGCAGTACAGGTATAACCGCTCGGACAGGGATAGCCGCTGGATCCCGTTCCAGTTCCTCCCCAACCATAATAAGAATTACTGGCAGATCCCCAACGGCAGCGTCCTCCGGTTGCTCCAATGTTGCAAGTAGTAGAAGAGCAATAAGTTGTATTATTCCCCAAACTTTCATTCCAACTATAGCCAGGATCAGCACTTGGCCGTCCACCATCATACCCACCATTATATCCTCCGCCTCCGCCACAGTATCCTCCACCACCGGCAACAAGCTTCGGAACTCCAGTAGTGACTACCTCATCCCATAAAGCCACTCCTGCACCTCCAAAGGAAGGTACACCACTATCAAGGATTCCTCTTATACTCTTTAGAGTTATTACAGTATCCGCATCATAATATGTATTAGCAATTAAAATGCCTCCAGCAGAAGTGCCGACGTTCGTGTAATCACCACTCCACGGACTTCCTTCTCCCATCAACGTGATCTGGTACCAACCAGGTTGAGTGATAGCAAAAGCTGAGCCTCCGACTTGTTCCACCGGATTCGTGAGGGTCGCGGTGCTGATATTATCCACCACGAACTGCGTCCCTTCGCATTTGGTGCGGACGGTGCCGGTGTATACCGCGCCGCTGCCATAGGTGAGGTTGTAAATCTTGGGGCTGGGATACGCGGCACCGAATCGGTCGTAAATAGCGTCAACCTTGGAACACGATGTGTTTAAGTCCTTAATAAATGCCTGCGCGCACGATTCGGTCATGCCCGCGTTGCATTCTTGGACTAACCGTAGGTCGCTGTCGTCCTTGCCGCCCAGACCTTCCCACGATTCGATACAATTCTCGTCCTCCTCGCCCCCGACGCAGAGTTTGGTCCCCGCGACGACCTTATTACTCGCGCGGACATCTTGGGCGATAAGCTGGTCAAGCGTGCCGTTCTGCGCCGCTATGGCAACCGCATTTATCTGCTCTGCCGTAACCTCAAACTCGCCCATGTCAAGATCGGCATCTACCAAGATATCGCTGATGTTAACTCTATATTTTGCCTTGTTATACTCGGTCGTTATAGCCACCGCGCCCGTGGGTATGTTCGTCGTGTCAAAATACCTTGAAAGCGGCTCACTCCAAATGCCGTTTATGCCCCAAGCCGCGTCGGGGTCCACCGCCGTATATATCCCCGCCGAGATGCCTATCAATTCCGCCACTTTTGCGGCGCGGAGGTCCGAGCCGGTGTGGACGGTGTCAATAATCATAGCCTTTAGGACGGGCTTGTTGTTCTCGTCCTCTCGTCTTATGCCTACAATATACCTGCCGTCGAAGTTATCGCCTGCGCCCATTTCGCTGGGGTAAATCTCTTTGTGCTGGTTGTGCCCGAGCTCCTCTACCAGGGCGGTGATGTTGTCGGGGTCTTTTAAATAGTCTTCTGCCTTGTGCTGAAGGTAAAGGAGAGTGTTTGCGCGATTGATGTTCTCAATGTCCGCTCGTCGGTCCGCGACATGCTTATAAAGCATCGGCGTAAAGGTCGCTATCATGCCGAGGACGACTATCGCCTCTAGCAGTAGCGAGCCCTTTTGATTGCCGACTTCTTTACACTCTGCGGCTGGCGCCGCTTTCCTTGTCTTTAAACCTTGAACTTTCATTTCTAAACCGCCTTTCATCGCAAACACTCCTTTTCACAAGTTTTCCTAGAAGGTTCCCGTAAAAGCGGACGATTCTTTCGCATAAAAAAAACACCCGACTCTTACGAGCGGACGTTAAGAAACCGAGAATTCATTAAAATCGGCTCAGCTTATTCGAGCCACTAGACTTTATTCGCTGACATCCACTCCCAAAAAAGGAAGTGTTGTCAGTTAAAAGCTTGCCAACAAATACATCGTTGACAAATGAATTCTTTTAATGGGCTTCTTACGTCCCAAGGCAGGTTATTCGCCTACCCGCTTTAAAAGTAAAAGAAGCCCTTGTGATTGTAAAGAAAAATAAGACTTTAGAAATAAATGCCGACGGGGCGCACCGCCTTAATCACTTGTTGACTATTTTCGCCAAGACCTTTATAAAAGCCCTTTAAAATAAACATCTTTTCAATCAAATAACAAACAAGAGGAAAAAATGAAAAAGTCTGAACTTATTGCCACAATCGCTGAAAAGCATAATCTCTCCGCAAGCGATGCCGATCGCCTTGTGAATAATGTTTTTGACGAGATTACCAATGCTCTCGCCGGTGGCAGTCGCGTTGAGTTGCGCGGCTTTGGCTCCTTCTCAACCCGCCAGCGCGGGGCGCGTATCGGGCGCAACCCAAAGACCGGCAAAACCGTCAGCGTTGAGCCTAAAACCGTCCCCTTTTTCAAAGCGGGAAAGGACTTGAAGTTGAAGGTTTTTAATGGCAAGTAGTCATTAACGACTTTTAAGAAAGGTAAAGGTAGAGCTTATGCACATTTTATCTGCGCTCATAGGGATTATTTTCATTGTGCTTGTCGTGTTTTTCTCGGCATCCAACATTGAAACTGTCACTGTGTCGCTTTGGCCCTTTTCTTTAAGCCTCACCGCTCCGCTGTTTATAATTATTCTTGCTACGGCGGCGCTGTCTTTTATTTTCGGTGGCGCCTTTGTTTGGCTTAACAACCTTGCCAAGAACTTCGCCAACTACCGTAAGCAAAAGGCCCTTGCCAAAGCGCAATCGCAGGCGCCCGCAAGCCCCACTGCAAACCAAAAGAAAGATACGATATGAGCTGGCTAACTAACTACGTCCGCCCCAAAATCCATAAAATAGTAAAGCCCAGGGAAGTCCCCGACAACCTTTGGACTAAATGCCCGAAGTGCGGCGAAATGATTTTTCATAAAGAGCTGGAGCAGAACCTTGATGTTTGCCCTAAATGCTCTTACCACTTTCACCTAAGCGCAAAAAAGCGGCTGGAAACTCTGCTTGACAGCGGCAAGTTCACCGAAATAGTCCTTCCAAAAGTGCGCGAAAATCCCCTTGATTTTGAAGATGTAAAAAAGTATTCCGAGCGCCTTAAGGAATACCGCAAAAAGACTTCGCAAAATGATGCTATCCGCGTCGCTCACGGCTCAATCGGAGGAATGCCGGTAGTCGTAGGCGTGCTGGACTTTAACTTCATGGGCGGCTCTATGGGCATGGCCGTGGGCGAAGCAATCGTCGCCGCTGCTGACCTCGCCGCCTTGCAAGAAGCGACTCTGCTGCTCGTCACCGCATCGGGCGGCGCGCGTATGCAGGAAGGTATGTTCGCCCTTTCGCAAATGGTGCGAACCACTGCAGCAATCAAAAAGCTAAAGGAAAAAGGGCTGCCTTACATCGTCGTCATGACCGATCCCACCACGGGCGGCGTAACCGCAAGCTTTGCCTCGCTGGGGGATATTTTGCTTGCCGAAACGGGGGCGACCATCGGCTTTGCCGGCGCCAGAGTAGTAGAGCAGACGATTCGCGAAAGCCTCCCTCAAGGCTTCCAAACTGCGGAATACCTTTTAAAGCACGGCATGCTTGACATGGTCGTGAACCGCAAGGATCTTCGCGGCATTTTGATAAGGATTATCAGCCTTCTGACCAACACCGAGCCTTCGGGCGACATTGTAAAGCTTTCGCATTCATAAACAAAAATGAGCAGAACCGAAGAAATGCTTGCGCACCTTGGGCAAAAGTATGACAAGGCGATTGTGCTGGGGCTGGAAAGAATAACAGCCTTGATGGAGTGCCTTGGCAATCCTCAAGACCGCCTTCCCAAAACTATTCATGTTGCGGGCACGAACGGCAAAGGCTCTACCATCGCTTTTTTAAAAGCAATGTGTGAGGCCGACGGATTGAAGGTTCATGCCTACACCTCACCCAACCTCGCCGATTTCAAAGAACGAATCGTAATAAACGGCGAAAAAATCAGCGACGATTACTTTTGCGAGCTTTTAAAAAGAGCCGACAATGCCGCAACAAAAAACAACCTTTTGCCAAGCTTTTTCGAACTGGTGACTGCCGCCGCATTTTTAGGATTCGCAGAAAGCCCGGCAGATATCCTGCTGTTAGAAACGGGGCTGGGTGGCCGACTCGATGCAACCAACATCATCAAGAAACCAATCGCCGCCGTTATCACTTCCATTTCTTTGGACCATGTCGCAATTTTGGGCGATTCGCTTAAGAAAATATCCTTTGAAAAGGCACACATTCTAAAGCGCGACTCGCTGGGAATCATAGCCAAGACCACCTGCCCCGAAATCTTTACTTCTTACGCTGCCAAAGTCGGCGCTCACCTTTTGTTTGAAGGCAAGGACTTTTCCTACGAGGCAAGAGGCAATAACGGCTTTTCCTACAATGGCGAGGACTTTCTCCCGCCTTCGCTTTTAGGCGAGCACCAATACCAAAACGCTTCACTGGCAATTACCTGCGCCCGCCAAGCCTTGCACTTAAGCGACTCGGCTATAAGAAAGGGGTTGGCCTCTGCCGTATGGCAAGGGCGCCTGCAAAAATTAACTTCCGGCGCATTGATAGACGCTTTACCAAACAAGCGTTGGGAAATATGGATTGACGGCTGCCATAACGAAGGCGCTGCGAAAGTAGTGGCAGATTTTCTGCCCCGCTTCGGTGACAAGCCGCTTTTTGCCGTCTGCGGAATGCTCAAAAGCAAAGATGCTCATAGCTTCTTTAGGATACTTGCGCCTTTCTTTGACACCGTTTACACCGTCCCCATAAACGATGAACACGACGCCTTCTCTCCCGCCGAACTGGCGGATATAATCACTTCTGTTTCGGGCAAAACGGCAAAGACGATGGAAAGCACCCTATCCGCCATAAAGCAAATGCCAAAAGACACGGACGCTCGCATTCTAATCTGCGGCTCTTTGTATCTTTTAGGCGAAATCCTAAAGGAAAACCACTAGCGCACTTATAAAAGTGCACCCACTCCAACCTACCACGAAAAGCGGCTTAGATATGCTGTTTTATCCACTCTTCAACGGCACTTTTCGGCATGGCACCGACTTTGGTATCTACCGCCTTGCCGTCTTTGAAAAGTATCAAAGTAGGAATACCGCGCACTCCGAAAGCGTTCGGAGTCTCGGGAGACTCATCGATATCCATCTTTACGATTTTAATCTTATCAGCCATCTCCTTGGAAATCTCTTCCAAAATGGGGGTAAGCTGCCGACAGGGACCGCACCAAGTTGCAAAAAAGTCAAGCAACACAGGAACCTTTGCTTCCTCAACCTCAGTCTTAAAATCAGAGTCTTTAATTATTTCCATAAGTTTTCTCCTTACAAGCTTTAACTCTGCCGGAGATATTAAAGCAAAGTCGGCTTTCGTCAAGGCTACTTTTGATTATGCTCCCGACCTCTTTTCCTGATTTAAGATGCTTTTAAGAAGCAAGCTTTAAAAAACACTTGCTAGACGGCGATTTTTGTGTAATATGAGCAACCTCAAATACCTGTGGGGGTATAGCTCAGCTGGGAGAGCGCTTGCATGGCATGCAAGAGGTCAGGGGTTCGATCCCCCTTACCTCCACCAAAAAATCCCTTAGCCCAAAAGTGAAGTAAGATGATAATTGTTAACGACAAGATGCAATCGGGCTACACCTATGAACTTACGGCAAAAGAAGGTAAGGACTTCGCTTTGGACTTCGCGCCTGAATTAACGCCAAAAGAGATGCTGGAGCTTGGGATTTTTGAAGGACACTACATGACCGATTGCGCCGCCGAATTTCCTTCGGATTGGTTTAAAAACGCCAAGCTCTCCCCCGAAAAGCCCGACATAAATTGCAATTATTTCAAAATAAAGTCGCGCCAGCCATTGTCCGTCTGGAGACAAAAAGGCTGGATTTACGATCCCGACCCGCGCGGCTGGTTTCAATGGTATTGCCGTTATTACATGGGGCGCAGGATCCCTGTTTTGGACGCAATTCAAATCAAAAGATGGCGAGCTTTCAAACGCCACAAAGCCCAAGTAGAAAAAGGCTGCCTGCCAATGGACATGTCTTGCCGCCCGCGCCAGCGCCAAGCTCTTTTGCAATGGGCATACAGTCCGTTTTTCTAGCCTTCCAAATAATAATGGCTAAGGACCTTAAAGTCGTCGTCAAGCTCATAAACTTGCGGCACACCGGTTGGTATCTCGACCTTAACAATGTCCTCATCGGAAATACCTTCCAAGTGCTTAACCAAAGCGCGAATAGAGTTCCCGTGCGCCGCAATCAAGACCCGCTTACCGCCCGCAATCAAAGCCTTTATCTCACCTTCAAAGCAAGGCAGAACGCGCGCGACCGTATCTTTAAGACTTTCCGTCAAAGGCAATTCATCTCTCGGCACATCCTTATATCGCAAATCAAAAACGGGATTCCTTGGATCGTCTTTTTCCAAAGCAGGGGGTGGCACGGCATAGGACCTGCGCCATATTTGCACCTGCTCCTTACCGTATTTTTCTGCCAACTCCTGCTTGTTTTGCCCTTGCAAAGCACCATAATGCCGCTCGTTAAGCCGCCAAGTTTTAATCACCGGCAACCACTCCAAATCCATCTCGGACAAAACAAAGTTAGCCGTATGAATTGCCCGCTTTAAAAAGGAAGTGTAGCAAACATCAAACTCAAAGCCTTTATCCTTTAAAATACGACCGGCTTTAACAGCTTCACCCTGCCCCTTTTCGGAAAGTTCGACATCCGTCCACCCCGTAAACAAGTTCTCTTTATTCCACACACTTTCGCCGTGACGAATTAAAACCAGCTTAAACATCGCGCCTCCGACCTTTTATACTACGGAAGCGTCATATATTTCTTTAGCGGAATCATGCAAAGTTTTATTAAACTCGGCATCGCTTTGCCCCACAGACAGCCCTTCGGTAAAAGCCCGCGAGAAGCTGGCAATCATACCGGGATTACGAGCAAGTTTTTCACAAGCTTCCTTGCGCGAAAAGCCGCCGGAAAGAGCCACTACACGCACCACATGAGGATCCTTCTGAAGCTCACCGTAAAAACCGTTAACCGAGGGAATTGATACCTTAAACATCACCTTTAAATCAGGCTCAAGCACGGCAAGCTGCGCCATTATCTCACGCAAAAGTATTTCCTCGGACTTTGCCTTATCCTCACTGAAAATATCAACTTCCGGCTCAATAATAGGCACAAATCCCGCCTTCGCGATTTTGACCGCAATCTCAAATTGTTGAGCAACCACATCTTTAATTCCCTGCTCATTTGCGCGATTAATCACACTGCGCATTTTCGTGCCGAATATGTGCCTTTCCTTCGCACGGGCAAGCAAATCATCAAGCGCCGGCATAGGTTTCATAAGCTGCACACCGTTTTGCTCCTCAACCAATCCTTTATCGACTTTAAGAATAGGCAAAATACCCTTTTCTTCCCACAAATAATCCGCGGTAAACTTGCCCTCGATTTTCCTGTCCATCGTCATTTCAAATAAAATAGCCGCCAAAATATATTCGGAACTAAAGGCAGGACTGGTGATAATCCTTGTTCTCATTTGATGCACAAGGTCGAACATCTCTTCCTCATTATGATAAGCATCTTCGCCGATACCATAAAGTTTAAGAGCTTTTGGAGTGCTTCCCCCGCTTTGATCCAAAGCGGCAATAAAACCCTTTCCGGTATGCATACGCTGTAACTGAATATCGTTCATCTTTTCCTCCTTTTCGCTAAAAGACAATTAAAGACAACAAAAAATAACTTTGGCTATACAATATAGGCATTTAAAGCACGGCGCAATTCAAACTTTTGCACTATTAAACCCTAGAACCAAAAAGATTCCTCTAAAACCTCGCTCTCGGGAACCACAGGCACAACTTCCGGCTCAAGCTCCTCGGCTGTTTCCTCTTGTATTGTAACTGTCGGCATAACATCTTTATCCTGATGCATTTCGGCATCTTCACCTTCTTTTTTATCCGATACGGCAAGCGCATCTCCGGTGCACTTTAAGACCCACACATCATAATTAGGACTTTCCAAAGCCGACAATGCGGGCGACGATGAGAACATCCAACCGCTAAAAATCTTTGTCGCTTTATGCGTTTTTCTGGGAACATTGACTATCTCTAAAAAGGCCGAGTTTTCGGGAGTTTCTTCCGGAGGATTTGTCTTGCACACATCTACCTTAATCAACAAAGTACCAAACTCCGCAACTTCCCCCACTTTAACTTCGACAGTGCTCGTGCGACCCGTGACCTTATCCAAAGCCCGAAGCTGCGCCGTATCCATAGGAATACCTGCTCCGGCCATCTTCACCGTCACAGGCGAAAAGCAAAAAACTCCCGCGATAATCACAAGTAAAGCACAATTCTTAAGCATCTAGCCCTCTTCGGTTTTAATGGCATTAAAGCAAATAACTCTGTATTCAATTACCTTGCCATTGCCGTAATCTCTAAGTTTTCTGTTCAGGATATCTTCGACTTCATCAAAAAACTTTTCGCGCTCGTTTTCTTTAATGACCGAGGCGAAAGACTCGCCGACTCGCCCGCGTATCCACTCGGACAAAGGAACATCAAGCTCCTGATCAAGCACAACCTCCTCTATATTATCAACATAGAAACCGGCGTTCTCAAGCCTGCGATTATAGTCATTCACCGAGGGAAAATACCAAGGGATAAGATAAAACCCGTCGATTCCCCGCGCTTGCAAAACGGCCAAAAAAGCATCAATAACCTGAGATATATTGTTATAAGCCCCAAAAGCTCCGACATAGCGCCCATTGGGTTTAAGAGCATTCCACACACCCGCGACGACCTTATCGGGACGCCGCATCCAATGTAGCGCCGAATAAGAAATGACACCGTCGAACTCGCCTTTGAAAATAAGGTTCTCGCCATTCATCAATCGTGCGTCGATACCTTGCTTTCTGGCCATTTCAATCATTGCGACATTGTTATCGATTCCGACCACGGAACAGCCACGATTTTTTATCATCCTTCCCATTCCCCCGTCTGCGCAACCGATAATCAATATCCTCTCTCCCAAAACAGGTTTAAGTTTAGCAAAGATATTTATTGCTTGATTTTCATCTTCCTCCGTCGCCCAATCACGAAAAGGAATTATTCTTGCTACAGCCGTTGAAAACTTTTTCATATTTCTTATTCCGCGTCTTTAGGACCTTTGGTAGCCAAAAAGATAATTTCGCTGACCGAATCTTCCAAAGATTTAAAATCTTTTACCCTGGTAATTTTACCACCGTCTTTAAGCATATTATGGCTTTTTCCGGGGATAAGATTAACCAGCTTGCCCCCCATCAAACCATCGCCCATAACCACTGCCACCGTATCATCGGGAAGAGCAACATCTTCCTTAATAACCATACTTACTTTCGCATTAAAATCATCGTCCAGTTCGCGAGCCGTAACCGTCCCGACTTTAATACCGCTTATTTCAACATTAGAGCCGTTTTCAAGTCCCCCTGCCTGTTGGAATAAAGCATAAACATTATAGCCTTCGACCGCCTTCAATTCAATTTTGGAATAAGCAAAAACAATAAAGCCCAAAGCGGCAAGAATAACAACGATACCCATCACAGTTTCAAGTGGTCTTTTCTTCATTTTTTCTCCTTTTTATCACAATCGCATTTTGAGGCTTCTTGGCTTTGTTTGCTTTTAGCATACGAAATTACCATATCAATGAGCTCTTCAATCACCATCGCGTCTTGGGTGTAGATAAGGCGCCCGTCATAAGGAATTGTCGTATCTTCCGCCCCTAAAGAAATGTCAATATACTTCCCCCCGAGCAGTGAGTCCGACTCTATAGAAGCGGAACTGTCTTCGGGAATTTTATAGTCTTTATCCAAAAGCAAAGTCAAATCGACATGATAATCATCCCTTAAATCCGCTCTGATAACCTTGCCGACATTGATTCCCGCAATACGCACATTATCACCCAAATGAAGCCCGTTAGTGCGACCGAAACTGGAATGAATAACAAAGCCGTTCTTGTCGGCATTAGACTCGACATCGTGCTGTTTATTTGCGACCCACACGAAAGCGAGCGCACCCAAAAGCAAAAGCCCGACGCCGTAAAAAAGCTCTTTTGTTTCGTCTTTCAATCTTATTTTTTTACCCATTTTGACCCCTTAGGAACAGCAGTTTTTGCATTTTGTCACAAAGAGCTGCCCGCGTAAAGTCTTTGTTTCCCCTAAAACTCACAATTTAACATATTCTGGGCAACTGCTCGCCATAGAACCATTCAACCAGCCGCAACCCGCCGATTAAAGTTCTCATTTGCACCAAGTTATCACTGTCTTTTATGACTTCGCCGATAATACTTGCCCCTTTCCCGAAAGGATTACTGTGCATCGCATTTAAAACATCGCCGGCGACCTCTTTTTTAACAATGGCGACAAGCCGCCCTTCACAAGCTATATTCAAAGGATCAAATCCGAACATATCGCAAATGGCCACGACTTCTTTTTGCACGGGGATTTTACTTTCCTCTATCATCATTCCGACATCGGATTGCTTCGCTATTTCGTTAAGCACGGCAGCCACTCCGCCCCGCGTTGCATCACGCATACATTTTATACCTTTAGGCGAAGCGGCAAGCATACTTTGCACCAAGCCGTTTAAAGGCGCAGTATCCGAAACGATGCTTGTTTCAAACTCCATATTTTTGCGAGCCGACATAATCGCCACACCGTGCTCGGCAATGCTTCCGGACAAGATTATCACATCGCCGACCTCGGCTTTATTTCCTGAAAGAGCCACCCCTTCGGGAACAAATCCCACACCGGCAGTATTGATAAAAAGCCCGCTTGCGGCGCCTTTTTCCACCACTTTAGTATCACCCGTAACGACTTTAACTCCGGCCTTTTTCGCC
>JAEEGL013055223.1_pt1 | contig 75550 bp, 56 predicted proteins | sample 9134231 | NCBI WGS metagenome assembly JAEEGL01 (sample SAMN16246548, study PRJNA631951) | gut metagenome | biome: gut microbiome; feature: rumen; material: fiber-attached | host: Bos | place: Iran: Karaj | collected 2018-10 | reverse complement strand
GCGAACTTAACGCAACGAAGCTTCATGATGAAGTGATCAACGAACTCCTGGATCTCTTCCTCGGTGAACTTACCGTTCTTGAGATCTCTCTCTGCATAGCAGTCGATGAAGGTAGAAGTACGGCCAAGGCTCATTGCTGCACCGTTCTGCTCCTTAACTGCACACAGATATCCGAAATATGTGAACTGGATAGCTTCCTGTACGTTTGAAGCGGGCTTGGAGATATCTACACCATAGGAAGCAGCCATTTCTTTCATCATCTTAAGAGCAACCATCTGCTCGGAAAGCTCTTCACGAAGACGGATAACATCATCTGTCATCACTCTGCCGGTAGAATCCTTCTGAGCCTGCTTGTCTTCGATCAGTCTGTCGATACCGTAAAGAGCTATTCTACGATAGTCGCCGATGATACGTCCGCGGCCGTATGCATCAGGAAGACCTGTGATAACGTGTGATGAACGGCAAGCACGCATTTCCTGATTGTATGCATCAAAGCAGCCTGCATTGTGTGTCTTTCTGTGAACCGAGAAGAACTCGCTTATCTCGGGATCAACGGTATATCCGTTATCTGCGCAAGCTTTCTCTGCCATACGGATACCGCCGTAAGGCTGCATGGAACGCTTGAAAGGCTTATCTGTCTGGAAACCTACGATCTTCTCCTTGCTCTTGTCAAGGTAGCCGGGGCCGTGAGATGTGATGGTTGAAATAACCTTGGTATCCATATCCAGAACACCGCCTGCCTCATGCTCCTGACGGGACAGATCCAGTACCTGCTCCCACAGATCCTTTGTTGCCTGGGTAGGTCCTACGAGGAAAGAATCATCACCGTCATAAGGTGTGGAATTCTTCTGGATGAAATCGCGAACGTCGATCTCGTTCACCCACTTACCGCCGGTGAAGCCTTCCCACTCTGATCTTAACTCTGCACTCATTTGCAATGCCTCCTATAAATAAATGATTTAAATAAAGAGTTACTTAATGTATATTCATCGGGAACACAGAGCGGTCCCGAACAAATACGTATCTATCATTATAGTTTTTCTTACTATTTAAAGCAACAAGACAAGTGTATTTTTTCAAGAACAATTCCTGTTTTTCCTTATAAAATCAAGTTATCGTAAACCACCGGCTTCTCCTTGAGGAGAAGCTGTCAGCCGAAGGCTGACTGATGAGGTGTCCCCCTCATTTACTATACTCTACCACTTCCCCACACACTCTTCCGTAACAATTGTTACCTCACTGCAAAGGAACTTCTCCCGGCTGTCCTTCGGGCAGGGTCTGCTGCTGCTGTAAAAGCAGCTCCTGCAGGGCCGCTTCCTGCGCAGCCTGCTGTTGCTGGAACAGAGCTATCTCTGCTGCCAGCTGCTCCTTCCTCAGAGCGCCGGCTTCGTCCAGCTGTCCTTCTTTTTCCAGAAGCTGCAGCGCAGCCAGTTCCTCGGCTTTCTTGGCCATCTCTTCCTGCAGCGCAAGAGCCGCTTCTTCCTCGTAAGTAGTCTGACCGGTCTCTTCGCGCTTGATTTCCGCATATACCTCTTCATCCGTCAGCTTTCCGGAATATCTCCAGCCCGTAAAGAAAAAGTTGCTCTTCAGTATGTTCAGTGAAGCCGAATATTCGCTCTCGGTATAATCCAGCATCGCGTTAAGGTAATTATCCAGTTCCCTCTGATCAAATTCGGAAGCGGCGCGCTGCCATTCCGTCTTGTCATCGGGTTTATTGTATTTCACGTATTCCGTGATAAAGCTGCCGTTATAAAGCCTTGCCCTGTGGACTCCGTCGGAGAAGATATCCGTACCTGCCAGGAGTCTTGAATCAAAATCGATATTCATCAGATTGAGCACGGTGGGGAGCAGGTCCACGTTACAGCAATAGGTATCCGTCTCTATCGGCTCCTCCATTCCCGCATTGTATATGATGGCTGTGGAATGATACTTTTCAAAATCAGCATCCATGGGCTTTCCGCCGTTCAGTTCCGTCGCTGCCGTATCGGAAAGATAATAAGGGAAATGATCGCCCACCATGACTATCACGGTATTTTCAAGCTTTCCGGCTTCCTTCAGTCTGTCCAGCAGATAATCCATCGCCTTCTCCAGTTCGTACTCGCCGCAGAAATAGCCGATGATCTCTTCATTTTCATACTTGTCTCCTGCAAGTTCCGTTACCTTTTCCAGATTGATCCTGGCCATGGCGGAAGTGGAGTTATAAGGTCCGTGTCCGCTGAAAGTCATATAATACGCATGGAAGCGGTCTTCATTGATAAAATCATCCACCGACTGTTCCATCATGGACAGGTCGGAAGCAGGCCAGGCAGTCATGAAGTTCATGCCTTTCCCGAGGAATTTCATATTCTGATAACCGAGGTTCGGCCAGGAATAGCAGCGCTTGTAATAGTCGCCGTAATAGTTATGATAAGCATAGGTCGGAACGCCTTCGGCATCAAAGAAATCCCCGAGTCCGTATGGCATATACAGATTTGCCGATTGGGCAAGACTTCCGGCCGCCGTTCCTCCCGAAGCCCATCTTGATACATCGGGCCACAGTCCCGTATCAAAGGCAAACTCTCCGTTGGTCGTGGTATTCAGAAAACTGTTGTAGAAATTATTCAGAACGATGCCGCTGTTGGCCATCTTATAAAGTGTCGGCGTGATATCCGGATCTATACCGTAGTTTGAAAAAGATTCCGCGCAGATCCATATCAGATTGTATCCTTCAAACATGCCCGTTAGGTCATTGGTAGTCGTCGGTTTTTTTGAATCAAGATAATCCACGAGCGACAATGCCGTTTTATCGTTAGTGCTTTCCCTGATCTTTTCAAGCTCAAGGCTCTCATCCACCCAGGCATGCGCCTCACCCTGATAGTGATAGCCTGTATCCTCAACCACTTCTTCCTCAGGTTCTTCGCTCTCCTGCTCTGTATGCGGCATATCAAGCACTACCACTTCTTTTTCCTTACCCAGTTCCAGAGCGGAGCTGTCCACCTTGGTCATGGCCGCAGCTTCTTCCGCATTTCCGAAATAACGGCTGCCCGCCTCCACCAGCGTAGTCGGCAATACGCCTATCTTTGAAGAAGTCGTGTCGGTATCCGCAAGTCTGTCCTTCATTACATAATATGCGCTGCCTCTACCGGTACCGAAAAGCCCTACAGCTCCGATCCCGGCTATCCAGAGCAGTATGCTCAAGATCAATGCAACTCCGTGAAGCGCGATGCCGTAACCCTTTGAAGCCAGCCCCAAAGCATAGGAAAGAAGCAATGCGATAAATAAAGGGAGTATCATCAGCAGCATCAGGCCGAAGGAACTGCCTAATTTATCTTTAATGGCCCAGCCGAAATTTTTGAAAACGTCGCCGCCCATTCCCAGCATGCTCACCGAGAACAGCGATCCGAAAATGGAATAATATATGAGCTGTGTAAAATAGTAGAAGCCCACAACAAACATTATCAGCAGATTCACTATATTGTTTACCGGCGTGCTCTTTTTATGGAAGCCCGTAAGCGCCGTCAGGAACATTGCTTCCGCAGGCACAAAAAGAAACAGCGGTCCCATATTCCCCGTACCCGCCGGAACTATCCTGCTACGCAGTATCAGTTCCCAGTATAGTATGGAAACAAAGTATATCAAAAAATATATCAGCAGATTTTTCAGTGATTCCTTCAGTTCCTTTTTCATTGTCAAAAGCCGGTCCTTTTTATTTGCAGCAAATTTTAAGACATGGTATTATACCATAGATGCTTATTTTTATGCAAGTTATGAGGTGTGTGAGAGCCGTGGAGCAAAACATCAGTATCAATAACGAAGAAGACTATCAGGCTTTTCTTAAGAAGCTCCCGAAATACCGCGGTATACGCGGGCGTTTTACTGACTTTGTAATAACAGGAAGCGTGCATACGGAGGAGCTGCAAGACTTAAGCAAAGCGCTTAATATTAAAAACCGCAGAAAGCGCATCACATATATTTACGACCGTGCCTGCGATATCATCGACAGCTACAACGAAAAAAACGGCATCTGCTGCCGCTATAACGATCAGGGCATCTGTGAGGATCCTAAACATCAGACAAGGAAGAACGGCTGCTGCTGTCACTGTTATCTGCAGAGTTCCTCAGGCTGTCCCGACAGAAATCTCTCCTGCAAGTTTTATTTCTGCGATCATATCTGCAAAAAGTTCAAACCTCTTACGATGGAGGATATTGACCTGCTTAAAATGTTCACAGTAAGTCAAAGGGAGATCATAAAAAACAATGTATTCGTGACACGCAAAACATACATCAAGCTGCTCTGTCTTGGCAGTTATCTGCTGTTCTGCATGTACTCCGTAATAAAATTTTACAGGATAAAGAACGTGTTCTAGATCAGCGCCTTCACTTCATCAACAGAAAAAACATAGTCCTTATTACAGAAATCGCAGTGCAGCTTAACTTCTTCACCCTCTGCGATCAGTTTGGAAAGTTCGTCCCTGCCCAGGCTTATCAGCGCTTTCTCAACACGCTGCCTGTTACAGGAACAGCGGTAAGAAACTTCACACTCATCTTCTATGACTATATCCCCGAGCAGCTTTCTCATCATGCTTTCCGGATCCGTATCTTCTTTGAAAAAGTCCGTTACGGAAGCATGCTCCTTAAGGCTGTTCTCCAGCGCGCTGATAGTCTCCTCGGATGCAAAGGGCAAAAGCTGCAGTATAAAGCCGCCTGCATGCATTATGGAAAGATCCCTGTCTACCAGTACTCCCAGTCCCACAGAGGTTGGTATCTGCTCGCTCTCCGCATAATAATAGGTCAGATCATCACCTATCTCGCCGCTTGCCAGCTGTATCTGTCCTATATAGGGATCCCTGTCTGCCGAACCTCTTATCACCGAAAGCGTTCCTTTTCCGACGGCTCTGCCCACATCCAGATGTCCGTTCTCTTTTAAGGGCAGTTCGATCTTTGCGTTGTTTATCAGGCCTTTCACATGTCCGTTTATATCCGCGGTCACAGTCATGCCGCCTATGGGTCCGTCGCTCTCTATACGCAGCGTCACCAGATCATCTTCATTTTTCTCCATACGGCCCATCATTGCCGCAGCGGTAAGCAGTCGTCCCAGCGCTGCCGAACACACCGGCGCAGTCCCGTGTATCCTTGCAGCTTCCTGCACCGTATCTTTGGTGTACGCAGCATAGAATCTCAGTTCATTACCGTATGCCAGTCCCTGTATCATCCTGTCCATTTTAACCTCCGGGATCAATCAAGGGGACGGTTCTGCGGTTGAAAACCTCTGATTTTCAACCGCAGAACCGTCCCCTTGATTGATCTGTTATTCATTTTTATATTAGTAGCGGAAGCACATTGCTTACCTTATCATGTATCACGTAGTCGGCGAACCTGTCCGTATAATGCTCTTCCTTCGTGATCAGCACCACCCTGTCCCCCTTGTAATTACCGGTACAGAACTTGACCATATTGTCATACATATTCGTTCCGAGTACCAGTATCAGATCGGCTTTCTCACAGGCATTCACGGCCTCGGTCATCAGATCGTTATGTATCTTCTCTCCGAAAAGCATAATGCCGGGACGTATGGCCGATTTGCACTCATCACACTGGGGCACGCCCTTTGCGTTTTTCATATACTCTACGCTAAAGGATTTGCCGCATCTGGGGCAGATATTGTTTTTTATATTACCGTACAGCTCTATGACATCCCTAAGTCCTGCTTCACTGTGCAGATCATAATAATTCTGGGTGATCATCTTCCTGATCCTGCCGGTCTTCTGCAATTTTCTTAAGTCTTTGAAAAGTGATGCCGGCTTCATCTCCGGTCCCAATATCTCTCTTTTATAGAAATCAAAAAACTTGTCTCTTCTAGCGCTGTAATATCCCACGCTCATCATCTCATCCGGAGATTTATGATAAAGCTCTTCTATACGGTAACACTCTCTGGATGACCATATGTTTTCGCCACCGCTTTCTATAACGGTACCGATGCCCAAAAGCACTACTATATGGGAAGATTGCCCTATCATCTCCTTTACTTTTGCAATAGTCCCACTCTGATCAACCATAACATCACCCCCTTATCTGCCGTTTCTTCCTTCATCAGCTCCGTATTTCACAAAATGCAGATAATACTGTTTGAGATCCGCGCCGTATGCGTTCCTCAGATCCGCATACCTGTTCATGTATGCGTAAGCATTGAAGTTCTCGCTGCCCTGGCGTCCTTCCGGCATCCCGAAGTTCACGAAATGCTTAAGAGCTGCCGCGGGATCGTCCCCGTACAATACTCTGACGTCGGGATACTTGGAAGTGTAATATGAATAATCAAATACTTCTGAATAATTAACTCCGTTATATACAACTGCAGACTTAGCAGCCGCCGTGGGCGTTTCTGAACTGTTGTAAGCAGGGATCGAATACAGAGTAGCCCGGCTTCCGTCCGTGGTATACCATACGATCTGATTGCCCGCCAGCACAGGTTCGCAGTCGGAGAGGCAGCCCTGGATCGTCTTCACCTGGCTGGTCATCTGTCCGCCGCCATTTAAGTATACGTAGTTGACTTCACCGGATTCACCGAAACCGTAGCGGTTCTCCCATATCACCACGAAATCGTCATTATCGACTTTCACGAGGTAAGGCGTCATCACCGAAGAAGGATCTCCGTAGGCATAGCCGGTAAGGAAGCCCAGCCTTACATTTTCTGTTGAAAAAGCGTTCTTGGGTATCGTAGCGACAAAAACATTTTTATTTGCGCTGCTGCCGTCCTGGGGCGCCGTACATCCCACAAGTATGGAATACTGTCCCGAAGACTCCAGACCTCCTATGGATGTCAGCGGCGTAGGGTCCGAATAATTGCCGTTCAAAGGCATGGCATTCGCAAAGGAACAGGGCGTTACAAAGCCTTCTCCCGTTGAGCCCGATGAATAGCTGACTACGGTCATGCCCCTCGGTTCATCAAGACTGTGGTCTGCCGCAAAGAGATAACCGTTTGCCGCATCTATATAGGTAGCCGCCGTATTCCTTGCGGAACCGTAACCGGTACCCAGATCATCACACTGTGTCTGCAGAAGCGCCATATCGGTGGAACGTATCTCCATCGTAAGCGCACCCTGCTGTCCGTTATATGCCATGTGCCCGCATCTGATGAACAGCTTGTCACCGTACTCCGCAAAATCCGTATTACAGCCGTAGAAAGGAGACTGGGTGTTGCAGTATTTAACAGAACAAGCTCCCAGCCTGCTCCAGTCCTTGCCGTACTTCACCACCCTGAATACCTCGTTGGCATTCTCAGTCGTCGGATTGTTCTGACCGAAGATGAAATAATTGTACTGCGCTCCCGAATAGAAACCTCCGAAATGAGTCAGCTCCATAGGAACGAAGTGCTGCAGCGTCAGCTTCATGGAAGGAGAATAATCCTCTATCAGAATGATATCTCCCATATTCTCCACCCTGGAGAAATAGCCGCCGAGACCTGCTGCTATATAACAGTCAGCTACAGGTTTCCTGTAGGTATAATCATTTTCATGGATATTATTACTGACCACGCCCCTGCTGGCCACGCTCTTGGCCTTTAAGATAACGGGCGTGCAGACAAGAGCCACTGCCGCGCATATGGCAATGCCTCTCACCAAAAATCTTCGCTTTCTCTTGTTTTCAGCCTTATAAGTTCTCATACTGCGTTTATTATATCATGTTTTGCGGGATTTTTCCACCACAGCATATAGTATAAAGCGGCCCCTAAAGGGCCGCCGCATATCATTCTTTATGTTCTTCCTTCCACTTCTTTATCTCTTTAAGCCGCTTTGCAAAAGCCTTCTCATTACCCTGGTCCGTGGGGGTGTAGAACTCGCTTCCCTTAAGGCTTTCCGGCAGACAGCTCATGGCCGTGATCTTCTCCTCATAATTGTGGGCATACATATAACCCTTGCCGTAGTCAAGATCCTTCATCAGCTGCGTCGGCGCATTGCGTATATGCAGGGGCACAGGCTCGGTCATATTCTGCGAGACCGCATCCCTGGCTGCAAAATAAGCAACTTCCATGGCATTGGACTTGGGCGCCAGCGCCATATAGATCACTGCTTCCGTCAGGTGCACCGAACATTCAGGCATGCCGATAAGCCTGCAGGCTTCAAAAGCTGCCACCGCCACCTGCAGCGCATTGGTATCTGCCAGTCCCACATCCTCGGAAGCAAAACGCGTCACGCGCCTTGCGATGTAGATCGGATCTTCCCCTGCCTCCAGCATCCTGGCCAGCCAGTACACTGAAGCATCGGCATCGGAATTACGCATGGACTTGTGCAGGGCGGATATCAGGTTGTAATGCTCTTCGCCGTTCTTATCATATAGAAGTGATTTCTTTGAAATGCACTGTTCCAGATCTTCATTGCTTACATTTACGGAACCGTCAGGATTGATCTCGCCGTTCAGTATCACCATTTCCAGCGTGGACAGGGCTATACGTGCATCACCGTTTGCAAAGGCAGCGATCTTGCCCGGTATGTCACCTTCAAACTCTATCTTCTGCCCGCCGAAACCGCGCACATCCGTGAGCGCATGATCTATCAGCTTCCTTATATCATCCGTGGACAGAGCTTTCAGCACAAAGACCTTGCAGCGGGAAAGCAGAGCCCCGTTTACCTCAAAGGAAGGATTCTCCGTAGTGGCTCCTATAAGTATGATGCTTCCCTTCTCCACAAAAGGAAGAAAGGCATCCTGCTGCGCCTTGTTGAAGCGGTGGATCTCGTCCACGAAGACTATGGTCTTCTCACCGTAATGTCTGCGCTCCTCGGCCTTCTCCATCACCTCGCGTATATCCTTGATGCCGTTCATGACGGCAGAGAAATTGACAAATACAGCCCTGGTCTGTTTGGCTATGACCTGGGCAAGTGTTGTCTTGCCGACTCCCGGAGGTCCCCAGAGTATCATCGAAGATATCTGGTCACTCTCGATCAGACGGCGTAAAACCTTGCCTTCTCCCAGCAGATGTTCCTGCCCCGCATACTCTTCAAGGGTCTCGGGACGCAGTCTGGACGCCAGCGGACGCGGTATCTCATTTTCAAAAAAACTCATCTGTTCCATAAATCGAAAGTATACCACAGCGCAGCTTTTTTGACAAAGCCCCGAAATAATGGTATCCTATCGGTCATGAACAGGCGTGAATGGAAGCGGCAGCAACGTCGCCGTTTCGTCGGAGAACATCATAAACTGTTTATCATAATCTTTTCTGTGACGGGTGTACTGTTGATCACAGCCGCTACGGTCTTAATAATCATGCATGGTAAAAAGAATAAAGACACGAAAGAAACGCCAGAAACCGCTGTCGCCGTGACTGAAGGCTCTAAGGAAAAAGTGGTTCTGGACATGGGTCTCGACCTGCCGTCTGCAACGGAAGAAGTTACTGATGAGACTGAAGAAGCTTCCAACTTTTCACTTTCCGAATGGAAAGAGGATCACACCCGTGTAAAAGGCATATATGTCACAGGTCCGGTTGCCGGCAGCGAGCGCATGGACGGCATGATCAAGCTCATGGACGAGACAGAGCTTAACGCCATGGTCATAGACATAAAGAACGACGGCGGTGAGATCACCTTCAAGATGTCAGAAGATACAGAACCCGGCAGACTGGGTAACTGCGTGAGATATATAAGGGATATAGAAGGCCTGATGCAGACCCTGAAAGAACACAACGTGTATACCATCGCCAGGATAGTCAGCTTCAAGGATCCTCTGCTGGCGGAAAAGAGACCGGAACTTGCCTTATATAATGAAGAAGGCGAGCTGATAACAGACGGCAACGACTTAGCCTGGGTCAATCCCTGCAAAGAGGAAGTCTGGGAGTACCTGACCGAGATAGCCGAATACAGCGCAGACTTAGGCTTCGACGAGATACAGTATGATTATGTGCGTTTCCCGGTAGGCGAGGAAGCCGAGAAAGCCGACTACGGAGTAGAGCTCACGCCCGAAAACAAACATACTTATATAACAGGTTTTCTGAACTACGCTTCCGAACGACTGCATAAAAAAGGAATCCCCGTGACCGCCGATCTCTTCGGCACCATCATAGGCAATCCCATAGATGTGGGCCAGGTTGGCCAGGATTACGTCGAACTGGCGCAGGCCGCCGATGCCCTCTGTCCGATGATCTATCCTTCCCACTATGCCGCAGGAGTCTTCGGTCTCGAAGTCCCTGACGCCCAGCCTTACGAAGCCATTCTGGCCGCTCTCGAAAAATCCAAAGACGAATTAAAAGATGTTCCCGAAGACAGCAAGGCTGTGATCAGGCCCTGGCTCCAGGATTTCTCCGCACCCTGGGTTGAAGGCCACATCACCTACGGCATCGACGAGATCAATGCCCAGATCAAAGCCGTCTACGACGCCGGCTACGAAGAATGGATACTCTGGAATGCCAGGAATAACTATACAATGGCAGGGGATGAGGAATAAACTTTATCACTCACCATGTCAGGATTCACTGCTTTGTATAATGAAAACCGCTGTCAAATTCACTCTCGTTTCCGTATACCTGTACAGTTATCGTTGAACCGTCTTTATCTGAAATCATGGTCAGGTTCTGACCGTCATAATACCAGGTAAAATGTCCTGCGCCTTCTTCTATTTCTTTCCCGCACTCTATGCAGTACATATGTAATGTCTCCTAATCTAATGCCTCCAGGTACTCCTTCAGGTACGGTACTATGATCTGTACCCTGCCCCTGCGGGGTTGATCTAAAACACCTGCCTGGATCAATCGTCTCTTGTATGTCTGTACATACTGATTGCTCACGCCCATTCTTTTTGCAATCTCGCCTACGTCGCTGTCCTTATTGTCTTTTGCCATCACCTTCAGGAAATCATTATCCCTGTCTGACAGCATGGCCAGCGTAGTCATACAGATATCATTCTGAAAATCTTCTTTCGCCCTTTTCAATGAAGCCCTGATATCTTTGTCACTGACTTTCCCGCTCTCATCCGCAGCTATTGTTATATAATGTCCCAATAATTGCATCATATACGGTGAGCCTTCGGCTTTGGCAGCCAGATCTCCGATAACTTTTTCACTGATCTTTATTCCCAATTCCGAAAAAGCACGGATATAGTACATCTCAATCTCGTTAAGTCTAAGCGGTTTAAGATCGATCTTTACGGCTCTGTTAAGGAAGGTAAGAACATGATCGTTCAATACAGATGATATCGCCTGGGGAAGTCCTGCCATAACAATGGCTACATCCCTTCCTTCCCCAACCATTTCCTGATAAGCTACAATCAGCTGTTTTAACGCTTCATTATCTGCCTGTACTTCATCTATCAGTATCAATACCGGATGCCCGCTTTTATTGAATGCTTCACAGCATTCGGAAAGCCTCCGGACTATACTCTTCTGTTGTACCGCTCCGTCACCAAGCTGAATGCCTGCGCCAAATCCCAGAATGCTGATGCTTCCGCCCGTAACTTTGCCCTTCCTGCTTTTGAGGAATCTCTCTCCGTCCACATACAGCTTTTCCACTATGCGTTCGGACATATCTTTGGAAACAACCGTTGGCGATGCCACTACAAAGCCTTTTTCCCTCGCCATGTCAGCCAGTTGCAAAAGCAGCACAGTCTTTCCCATACCTCTTTGTCCCAGCATGAGCATAGCACGTTCCCGGCTTCCGGGTACTGCTTCCATACATTCCCCGAAAGCCTTCAGAACATCTTCCCTGCCCGCGAGATTACGCGGCTTATTCCCAAATGACGGCACAAAAAAATTATCTTTCAACTGCCTCTCCTTTTCATTTTATTCACTTTTATTCATTCTTATTCACTTTTATTCATTTTATTCATTTGGGCGGGGTTTGTCAATATACTCTACACTGTTTTTATCCATGTTTCATTATGAAGAGTTCAAGGTCCATATTGTCTTATTTCCAAGAAATCCTCTATTAAGGCAAAGAGATTCCTTTTTTATGGAATCTCTTTTAATATATGTACAATGAATTACATTAATGAATTCACAATTCTCGGTTATGCAACTTTACAAGCTTGACATAAGGCATTAAACGATAGCTTTCCACTATATACAGCTTTTTGATCATTTACCAGCTCCCAAAACATATAAAGTAAAGCGCCTTCAGTTCTGCCCTATATCCTATATAATTATCTTTATATGCTTTCATTGTTATTTTTATGGTTTTCTATTTTTCAGACATTTCCCTTAGTAGAAGATAGCTCCCGTACATTGATACGATTCCCTTTAATGCTCCTGCAATATTTTGAATAAACATTGACCAATCAGAGGACTTCGATATAACAAGTTTTCTAGCTTTATCATATGTTTTTTCATCAGAAATACCATTCTCTTCGGCAAGTTTTTTCCACTTATCCGCCTTTTCATCATCTCCGATATATTTATCTATCATATATAATTCATAGCATGCCAATCCGTAACCTCTGTCCGCACTCAAATGCAGCCAATTTATACGCTCACTTTCATTACTTTGAAACCCACCTAAACCAAGATGCCAAGCATTGGAGTAAAGATAAGTAACTCTGCCATATTCCTTTACTTTCTTTGCTTTGTCTCGTTCTAATGCTCTTGAATACCAACGCAATGCCTCCTGCATATCTTTTATACATGAACTAGCATAATACATATCTCCTATAAGAATACACAGTTCAGTTATTCTTATATCATCCTCAATGGTACTCTGATCAAATGAGTATAACGAATTTTCATCTAAATGCTTTTTAAAACTCTGTTTTACGGACTTCATGGCAGAACTTAGTGCGTAATAATTCTCTTTTTCATCACAAGCAAATAAGTCCACCCCTTCACATAAATATAACATTGCCATTTCATATGCTAATATATTGCCGTTATTCATTAATCTCTGCCACATATCCCATGATAGCATAAAATCTATATATTCTTTACACCTTTTTCCATTTTGCTTATCTTCTTTCTTTTTAAAAACACCAGTAAACTTATTAATAGTACCTTTTCTATAACGTCTATGACTATCAATTATATGATTGAGCTCTTTAGGAATAATAGCAGCAAATGTCAAATCCTCCATTATTTTTTTCCATCTCAATTTCTGTTCCTTTGTCATTTTTGTTCCAGACCTAGAATTTAACAAACATGCATAATTATATACAAAAGGTTTTGCTTTATCTATTTTATCAAGAAAGAATTCTACTTCATTATTTTCATCTATAAGATTTATCTTTTTGAATATCCCGAATAATACATGAAATGACAAATATGTCTTAAGCGTATCATTAATAACTCCAATATTTTTTTTAATCTTTCTTTTCTTAGTTTTTTCATCCCCATCAAATTCAAATGCCGTTTTTACGATTAACTCACCATTTTTTTTCTCAATGCCATAAAGTACTTCTTCTGTTTTTTTATTTCCATACCGTGAACCAAGAATAACCATTGACATATCATCATAAATTATTTCTAATGGACTATCAGTGTAATTTATTAAAACGTTATTTTCATAAAACACAACATCCTTGTCATCTTCATTCTGTATCTTATATACTACCTTATCTGCATAAATAGACACGTCTTCTTTAATGTCTATCTCATTTATATTTTTTATTAAATCAACTATCATACTTATTTCCATATTACACCTCCAAAACATTTGTCATCAGTTCAAATACCCTTATACCTACCCAGATATCAAAAAGATCTCTTCTATTCAAGCACATAGGTATCATTTCCTTCATCTTCTCTGTAACGTCAATCAGTATGCGTCTTAGATAATCTATTTCTCTTATTCTTTCATTGATCTCTATATTAAAATAGTTATTCATTTCTGCACGTAGCTCATTTTTTTCTAAAATAGCATTCAAGCTGTTTTTCTCCGCTTGCGCATCATAGTATGATCCTTCGCCGAACAGTATAGGAAACAGATTATTTCTAAAGCTATGCTCATCAAAGCTTCGTTTCATAGAGATTTCGTTTAATTGTTTTATATCCATAGAAAACTGCAAAACCGCGCATCTGGGCAACGTCAATCGTTCTACCGGCATGATTCTTCTAAATTCATCCGCAAAATGCATCATTGCTGAAACCGCATTGCTTCTGGCTGTAGTATCGCCCCACGCCACCATTTCAGAATAATCGTTTTCATAGGGAATACTATTATTATATTCCTCTTTTCTTTTATCAGTTTCATTTCTGATTATGTTAGCTTCTTTGCTTTTTCTAAAGTTTCTGAATATTCCCATTTTTTAACCACCATAAGTGTAGTATGCTAAACAGAATTTATCAAAATCACCTGATGAATATCTATTAGAAAGCGAAAACATCTGATTAAACCCATTTATTCCTTCAACGAAACTGTTTATATCACGGTTTTCTATCCCCTCATTCAACATATCCCGCGATTTCGAAAACGTTATCATTTTATTAAAGTTATTTACAGTTTTATTTACAAGCATATTAACCCGTATTTTATTGCATTCCTTAATGGTAAGCTCATATTCTTTTACTACTATTTCATAATTGTCTTTTGATTCTTGAACCTCTTTCTCAATATATCCCGAAACCTGATTAAGTGTATACTCAATTCCCAAGTCTATAAAGAAAGATATTCCGCCGCTTGCTATTGTAGTTGCCGTTTTAGTCAGACTTTTCAATATTGTTTTAGATAATACTTCCACAGCTTTTACTCCGGCAACTTTACTGGCACATCCGATAAATATATGCGCTCCTTTCTCTATAATATTATCAGCAGCTTCTTCCAAAGTGAGATTTCCTGACAGAACACCTACCACATCATCTCCGATAATCGCACAAATTCCGGCAACCTGAGCAATACAATCCACTTCCTTTATATACTCAGGAAATCCTTGCATAATCAATTCTCTTCCGCCGCTATATACTGCTTCCTTAGTAACGGATCCGATAACGCCAGTCAGGTTATCTATTGCTTCATCAATACTAATATTTCCTTCATATAGTTCTATTCCATTTCTGATTATGGTCCAACTGACACACACCATATTACTATAAATACTTTCTTTTGCTCCATCCTTAAACGCCTCCGAAGCATTATGTATTTGCGCCTTTCTAACACCAGATTCTATAGCCTTAGCTGCATCATAATCTGCATTTATCATGTTAACATAGGTATTTTCATCAAATTCACCTTTCCCTATCTGATCTCTAACATAATCAGTATTAAAATTGTCTGATTTACTCTTGTTAATATTTTCCGAAGTGATTCTCAGATTCGCATCTTGATTTGCAATCCTTTTTAGATCTTCTGCTTTAAGAAAACGATGGTTTTTATACTCTTCTATTATCCGCTTAAGCGGTATAACATGATCTACATTCGCTGTATCATCTGTTCCATTTCCAGTTCCCGGCATCGACACTTTTTTCCCCGTATACTCATCAGCGGTAACATCTGAACCATTGAAAGCGCGTCCACGATAACTATCATCCCCCTTATTCCTTCGCGAGACATCATCTATAAGTCGTCTGGCTTCTACACCTCCCCTTTCAAGTATATCCCTGTCTTTTATGTACTCATTATCAGAAAGACTCTCTCGTCCAGACAAGAATAGTATTGTTCCAAAAAGCTTTTCTGTTTCGCTTGGAATCCTATCATTTGCTTCCATACTTTGTTATCCTCTGAATAATACATTTCAAAAGGTTTTTATATCCTTAATACTCTTCCCCTGGCTCATCAGCCACATTTCAATTCCTTTTCCAAACACTTCCGCCGAAACTACATATCCGTCTTTTTCTGCTTCAAGTATTTCTGCAGTTGGTAATCGATCCAATACTGCATCTATATCTGTCCCAGTGTATTTGAACTTCACTTTCTGAAGCTTCCCTCCATACATGAACTGTATCCGTTTTCGGAATTCGCCTTCTTCGAACCTGCTACTGTAGGGAACACGAAATCTTTCGTCCAAAACTTTCAGCTTCTTTATACGGTCGATCCGGTATATCGTCGGAAACGAATCATTCAGTACATCAAAATCTTTCTTTACTTCTTCATCTTCTATAAAAGCCGTCAGATAAAAATAGTATTCCGAAAACATGATCGCTGCCGGCTGCAGCTTTCGATGAACTATCTGTTTATCCTTTGTTCTGTAATAATCGATCTCTATATATCTGGCCTCTCGGATCGCCTGACCGAGATTCCACATTTTATCTATAAATTTAGTTCTATGCCGCAGTTCCACATAATGATATTCTTCATTGCGGATCAGATCCTTAACAAGCTTCTGATTACTTTTGGGAACACTGCATGTGATCAGCTTATCAAGCATCTGAATCATCTCTTTCTTAGTGAAGGCTCTACTGTCCAGCAGTATCTTGCATAGCGCCAGCACTTCACTGTTCGTTAATCTTATTTTATAAAGGGTTTCCAGACGGTATCCCTTTTCTTCACGGTCATAGACAACCGTATTTACGATACCTGTCCGTTCAGACTCTTCATCGAGAAAAGCTCTTATATCATCTATGTCACGCTGTATGCTTTTCTCGTTTACCTCATAGTTTGCCGCTTCTTCTGATTTATTAATGACATAGCCGTCCAAAAGCTTTGTATATAGCTGTAATACTCTGTGAATCTTATTACCTTTCAGTGCTTCATCCATAATCGTTTTCAACCGCATTGCCTCAAACTACAAGTAACATATTTATCAGATTCTAAGTCTTACAAATTGGCAATATTTTACCACTTTTAGCGCATTTACACCATAAAATATAGCAATATTTACCAAATGTTCATAATCAGAACAAGAGTACTTCCAATCCGATATTCTTTCTTGTTACCCGTTTTCCTCCCTCTTCTCCCTTATACTCGCCGCCAGTTTACGCAGTTCGTCGGCATTTCTTTCTTTTACTTCCTGATACCGTTTTTTTGTTTCTTCATCACTGTTCAGTTCGATATAGGCCCTGAAGTATGCCTCCGGATCATGCAATATGTAATACACGAGTTTCCAGATATAACGACACGGTCCTATTGCATTCGCCCTGGTAGGGATATACCGCTGATCTTCAAGATACTTGATGTAAAGTGCAGGGATCCCCTGATCCAGCATGAACTTCCAGTTCTCGTTCACATTGATCTTCAGCTCCCCACCGCGTCCCTTTCTTATGTACTCGATCAGATCAAGCGCCCCCTCTTCCGGCGCGCCCATACTACTGAGATATTCCAGGATATCTTCACGGCATGACGGCATCTCTTCATTTATTCTGTCCAAAGAAGCGCCACAATCGGGACTTTGCGCCAATGCAACGCAATATACAAAAACCAGATCTCTGAAGCTTCGAATCTTTATTATATCCAAAACACGCTCAAAAGCCGGGATTCCGATTTCCGGCAGATCCTTCATTGCCCGGGAAATACTATAGCTCTGTTTTTTGGTAAAGAAAGTTTCGATATCTTCCGTCTCATCGGAAGGCTTCATGCTACTGTATCTTTCAGTCCTGTGAAGCAGATCCTGCAAACGTCCGTCATCAAAGAAATACATATAAGGAACATTGTCTCCGGAGAACCTTCCCAGTCCCTTACTCCTCTGGGTATCTTTTTCAACATATCTGAAAGAAAACAGCTTAGCCGAAATATTGGAGGCGATGTTGTAACTGCATTCATAGACATGTTCATCAACCTTAGAAAGATAGCCTTCTCCGACAGCCTGTAATATAGTCTTTGAGAGCCACTCCGTTGCACCTTTCTTTACGCACAGATCAAAATGAGGCTCTTTGCTCAAATCTTTTCCCATAAAGAATCTGTGATCCAGCCGATACCCGTCCCTAATCAGTTTTTTGTGGCACACGGGACAGTACTTTTCCGGAAGCGTTCCATAAAACCATTCCTTTGTCTCGGGAAATTCGGTATAGTCCCGGTTGATACAGCGATAATGCGGCGGCAGCGGATTGATCCCGCCTGTGATTCCGCAAAGATATGCTACCATGCTCCCTGCCGCAGCGCCCTTCTGATAACATTCATTTACCTCAACCTTACCCTGATTCAACAGTTCTCTCAGTACCAGATAGAAACCCTCATACCCGTTATCACATATCGCGGCTAATTCTTTTTCCATCCTTTCGGCAGCCTCGATTGGCGGCTGTTCTCCGTACAGCTTTCCAAGCTGTTTTCTGCAAATACTGTACAGCAGTTCTTTTCCATTGTGCCACTGAAAATTATATATAGTTTTTTCCATATCTGTTCACCTCCTAGCCTATAGAATGTGCACCTGTTTCGGAACGACTCTTCGCTTTGCTCATCTCCCTGATATTGTTGATATCCTTATACGTCAGTGTTGTTTTGCGAATAAGTGCATCTGTAAGTGCATCCAGAAAATCTCTGTTTTCAATCAGTATTGACTTTGCTCTGTCATAATATGATTCCATTGCTTTCGTAATAGCACGATCACGGCACTCCAGGGAATACTGCGAAGGATTACTGATATCTATATAGACAAAACCAAATGTGCAATTATCTGTGACCAGGTCATCTATGCGCCAAAAAGCCCTGTGCAGATCGTTATCACAGCCGATATCCGCCATGCCGAAAACCACCTCCGTTGCTGCTTTGCCCCCAAGTATCCTGATTATTTCATTTTCTCTGCTTGTAAATGAAACTCCACAATCGTCTGCTGAATGAGCCGATACTACTCCTCCTGTTTCACCGGAATAGTTACATACAGAGGCCAGATTAATTGATCCCGGATTCAGTATTTCACCTATCACCGCGTGACCTGCTTCATGAACAGCTGCATAATGGAGTGTTTTCTCCGCTTTTTCAGTGAGTGCTTCCGGTGCATCATAGAGTACGCGCATACAAGCTTTTATAATATCTTTCTGCTCTATTCTGTTCCGTCCGTCACGTCCGGCATATATTCCGGCTTCGTTGAAAATACTTTCCAGAACCGCACAGGAATACCCGTCCAAAATCCTGACTATCTCTTCCAGATCAACGTCTTCCGTAACACGTTTTTCCCAGAAATAATTTGCTATGATCTTTCTGGCATCATCTCTTTTAGGGGCGTGTAGTTTTATGATGTTACTGAATCTCCCCTTTCGGAGCAATGAATCCGGCAGATTATCTATATCATTTGCAGTAGCGATAACAAAAACTCCGCAATCTTTACTTGCATCTATACATGCCTGAACTGCAGCATATTCTTCCGCATCCTTATGATCCTCATCATTATTTGCATATTTATCAAGATCATCCAGAAGAACAATGCACGATGTCTTCTCTCTTGCCTTTTCAAATGTCCTGCGAATCTCATCTATAAAATACCCATCCGACTTATTCTTTCTGATCGTATAGGAATCACATCCGGTTTCTTCTATAAAGCACTCTGCCATCGTGGTCTTTCCAAGCCCCGGATCCCCATACAGCAATAAGCCCTGTGGTATCGTTACATGCATTTCCCTGTATATTTCCGGATTCTTAAATACATCACACAGCCTGTACAGTTCCTCTTTCACTTCTTCATACCCGAATATCCTGTCAAATGCACTCATATCTTTGCTCTCCCTTCCTTAGCGATATTCCGTCAATAGCTACTTTTAGTGATATTGTATAAGACGGCATGGACATATATTGTCCTTCTCAAAAATTATTAAAATAACACTGACACGTGTGGAAAAGAAAAGTACTCGTGTACGTGTCGGCTCAAATCGTGTTTCCGAAAACCGACACGTGTACGGAAAAAAAGCGCGTGCTACGTGTCGGCACGATAAAACGCTGACACGTGTGACAACAAAAACCTTCCGTGTACGTGTCGGCTCAAAACGTGCTTTCGAAAACCGACACGTGTACGGAAGAAAATGCGCGTGCTTCGTGTAGGCACTACAAAACATCGACACGTGTGACAACAAAAACCTTCCGTGTACGTGTTGGCTCAAAACGTGCTTCCGAAAACCGACACGTGTACGGAAGAAAATGCGCGTGCTACGTGTAGGCACTACAAAACATCGACACGTGTGACATCAAAAACCTTCCGTGTACGTGTCGGCTCAAATCGTGCTTCCGAAAACCGACACGTGTACGGAAGAAATTGCGCGTGCTACGTGTCGGCACTACAAAACATCGACACGTGTGACAGCAAAAACCTTCCGTGTACGTGTCGAAACCGGAAAATCTTATAAAACAGCATCCTTACAATTATGCAAGGTTCAAAAAATCTGAAAAGTAGGTGCTATATTATACAGTGTAGCGGTTTTCATACAAATATGAGGGGGAGATATCATGAGAGAAGCAATACCGGCGGGAAACAGAAGCGCCGAAAGAAATTTCCACGACATTTTATCAGTGACCAAAGAAGGTATGCGCAATGCTCTGTTCGGGCTATCCGGAGATTTTACCGCTGTCGGAGTTGAGCCGGAACGAAAAATGTATCTTAAGAGCATAAACGAAGATCCTATCATATCCGATGCGGATAAAGCCGATCCTTCCAAAGTAGAAGAGCTGATCGCTCAGAAAGCATCCGCCTTCGAACAGTTAAAGCTGGCTCGCGAAACCGGCATTATCACCAGCTCTCTCGCCGGGACCGGTAATAACCAGCAGCTTCAGGGATACTCTACCCTGTCCATACTTAATTATATGGCAAAGCATCCCGGCGTTTCTCTTGTGGATGCCATGGATCCCACAAAGGATATAGAAGCTAAACGTGAATCAACAATGGAAGTGATCGCGGCCTGTGCCAGGACCACTAAGATAACCGAGATAAGCAGGGGAGGCACCACGGCCAGAGTAATGGAAGAAGGCAGCGGAGAAGATATGATCCCCATAATCAGCGGAGCCGTAAAAGTCCTCTCCTCCATCAATGTCAGGGATACCGCTCTCGAGCTCATGGGAGCTGATCCCAACACAACAACACCGGAGCAGGCCAAAGCCATTTTCAGTGATCCGCAGTACCAGAGTACCGTCCGTCCTGCAATGGCTTCCATCGCTTCCTTTTATCACGAAGCCAATACAGCCCTTTCCAGTTTCGGCATGGGACTCGACCAGCACGCCAAAGGCTTAAAAGGCGCCATAGCGCAAGCCGTATACGATAAGATGGGTCCCCTTGAACGTGAACAGTGGGAACTGACACAGCGCAATCTGAGTTATCTTGATCATGACAGCGCTCTTTACAACCTGAGCATAAACGGAAGCAGAGAGATCGACGACCCCCAGCATTACACGGGCATACTCGATAGCGGCAAGATCGCCAAAGCTGCTCTGATGGCTCCCCTTGTTCATGACAGACTTGCCGAAACCGGCACCCTTGCTGCCATTGACAGCGATCCGCAAAAAACCGCAAAGCGCTTTGCTTCTATTGACGCCGAAGCGATAGTATTCGGCAGTGATCAGCCGTCCAAAACTGATCTTGCTTACGGAGACGTTACAAAAAACCTGCTTTCACAGGGTACTCCGGCCGAAATGAAGGCAGAGATGGAGGGAAAGTTCTTCTTTAATAATGCAGCTCCCCTTTCCCTGACTTCAAGCATAAGAGAGGAACTTGAAAACGCGCGTACACCCCAGCAGATGGAAAGCGTCATAGCCGCTCTCAAAGCTGCCGCGCCCGACGTGATGAGTGATGATGCGGCAAAAGGCATGATAGGCATGGCCAGAAATACCGGTAATTGTCAGAATATAAGCTTTGTTGATCCTAACTACCAGCCTGCTGCCGACGGAAAACCCGCCGCAGGCGCAGGCAAGGTCGGAACCATAAGCATGATCAAACCCGAAGTATATGCCGACCTTAAAGCCAGTCTGGAAGAATGTCTGTCACGTATAGATGCAAGCAGTGATCCTGCCATGAGATCCATCGATGTACGTTATATGAGTGAACGCGCAAAGCAGAATGCCGATCCGGTAACTGCCGATGCACTGGCAGCCGGCAATGCTGCCCTGGATGTTCTCTCAGGTATAACCATGGACCGGGTACAGGCAATGGAAGACCTCTTTGCCAGAATGAAAGCGGATCAGAGCCGTCTCCACAAGGATTCGGACGAGTATAAAGCCATGTATCAGGCTGTCACCAAAATACATGAACGCGCCGTTCAGGGCTATGACCAGAAAGATCCTGCAGCCCAGGCCGAAATGTCAAAGCTTTTTACGGATGCTTTCCAGGCTGCCGCCAAGTATGCCGATATGGAAGTGGAGGGCAAGACAAAGAAGACTCAGAGAGGTCTCGACAGAAAGAACTTCACACTGGCCGTACTCACTACCACAGCCCAGCATCTTGAGGGTGAGAGTACCTGGTATCTTCCCAAGAATTACGACAAGAGACGCATGATCTCGGAGGATCCTCTTACGGTCGCAGATCCCGGCATCGATGCCCTTATGAAAGAGGAAGCCCGTTACAGCAGAAGCTTCCGTGAATACCAGATCGGAAAGGAGCCCGTTACCACGCCCCTTCCTAAACAGCCGAAGGAAGAAATGAGCCGCAAACCCATCCCGAGAAAGCCGACCAGTCTGGACAGACTGATGGAACTTGAAGGCATGGAACATAAAAGCAAGAATCCTTATAAAGATAAAGATGGCGATCTCGAAAAGATGATGGAGGCCCATGATCAGAGGATGGCGGAAAGACGCGCCAGAGAAGCCGCAAATGCTCCTGCCCCCCCTGCTGCAGGCGGAAGAAGACGCTGAGATATATTCCAAGCATAAGAAAAACGACAAAACGAAAAAAGTTTTGTCGTTTTTTTAATTGGTGATATAATATATCTGATATTTTATGTTCTGAGATCGATGAAAAAAAGAAACTAAAGGGGGTATTACTCATGTCTTCAGAAACATCAAGAAAATCGCTTTTCAAAAACCGTCCTCCCGTATTATCGAGGATGAGCACCAAGATCACCATTCTTATCAGCGCCATAGTCCTTATAACCGTTGTGATACAGGTCATCGCGGCTACAAGACGCGCTTCGGGCGCCATGGAGCAGACTTATCTGAACTATGCACAGAACCTTGCCGAAGAAGCGGCAATAGGCGTTGATTTCGCAACCGAATTCGGAGAGCAGGCTTACGGCGGCTACGCCAAGAACCTTGCCGAAGAAGCGGCGATCTCCATTGATTTCTCAAAACAGTTCGGCGAAACCATATATCAGGCATATGCGCTCAATATGGCCATAGAAGTGGCAAAAAGCCTTAATATTGCCGCTGCAAATGCCGAAGAAGCTCTCACCACCAAAGAACTGGATAAGACCCTGAAAGAAGTAAACATCAAGGATGTGGAAGGTTCTTATGCATATATGGTATCACCCACCGGCACCATGCTCTGGCATCCCACCCCGGAAAAGATAGGCAACCCGGTGGAGAATGCAGCAGTTAAAGGCATCGTTGAAGATCTGAAAGCAGGCAAGACCGTGGAAGACGGCTCCTGCCTCTACGAATACAAAGGAGCGCTCAAGCTGGCCGGCTATGCTTTCACGTCAGACGGCAACATCCTCATCGTTACCGCAGATTACGATAAATTCATGAAGATCGATTATGATACGCTTCTCGGCAACATAGCGATCGACGGTGTTGAAGGTTCCTATGCTTACATGGTGTCCCCGGACGGTACCATGCTCTGGCACACCAATCCCGACAAGATCGGACAGCCCGTTGAGAATGCCGCAGTCAAAGGCATCGTTGCCGATCTCCAGGCCGGCAAGACCGTCGAAGACGGATACTGCATCTACGAATATAAGGGTGCTCTCAAGCTTGCAGGCTACTCCTTCAGTTCAGACGGCAATATCGTTCTTGTTACCGCGGATTATGACAAGCTGATCAGGATCGATTATGACAAGCTGATCGGCGAGATAGAGATGTCGGGTGTTGAAGGTTCCTATGCTTACATGGTATCTCCCGACGGCACCATGCTCTATCACAAAAATCCCGAGAAGATCGGACAGCCCGTTGAAAATGCCGCAGTCAAAGGCATAGTTGAGGATCTCCAGGCCGGCAAGACCGTGGAAGACGGTTCCTGTGCTTACGAATACAAAGGCGCTTACAAGGTTGCCGGCTATGCCTTTACAAAGAGCGGTAATATAGTCATCGTTACCGCTGATAAGGACGTGATGATGGCAGGCGTTACCAGCATGAGAAGGGCCCTTATGGTATACGGTATCGTAAGTCTCATAGTTGCCATAGTCCTGGTAGCATTCTTTACTGTCTTCATGCTTCTGGCTCTCGGCAAACTCGTTCCCGTTATCAACAAAACGGCAGAGTTCGACTTTACACCGAGTCCCGATTCCGCATCTCTTGTTGCAAGAAAAGATGAGGTCGGCATGATCGCAAAAGCTCTGGCCCAGACCAGAAGCAACTTAAGAGAGATGGTAGAGAACATGTCTTCTACCGGAGCAAGCATAGACGAAAACGTGGATGATCTGCGCCAGACTATAGAGAAAGTCGGAACGGTATGTGTCGACAATTCCTCTACCGCACAGGATCTGGCTGCTGCAATGCAGGAGACCGCAGCTGCAACTACCATGATCAACCAGAATGTCGAAAACATACAGGAAAGCGCACGTGGCATAGATTCTCTCGCTGAACAGGGTTCACAGCTTTCAGGCGAGGTTTACAGACGCGCCACCGAGCTGGCTGCCACTACCGATAAGGCAAGCAAAGAGACAATAGAGATGTATGAGGATGTCAAGGTCAAATCCGAAGAAGCCATTCAGGCATCCAAGGCCGTTAACAAGATCAACGAACTGGCCAACGCCATCATGGCAATATCCTCACAGACAGGACTCCTTGCCCTTAACGCTTCGATAGAAGCTGCAAGAGCAGGTGAGGCAGGCCGCGGTTTTGCAGTCGTTGCATCAGAGATAAGCAATCTGGCAACCCAGACTTCCGAAACCGTCAAGAACATAGGCACCATAGTTACCGAAGTAAACAGTGCGGTTGATAAGATGAGCGACTGTCTGACCCAGACCACTTCTTTCCTTGAGACCAACGTACTTTCCGATTACCAGAAGTTCGGCGAAGTCAGCGTACAGTACAAAGATGACGCAGATACCTTCGGCGACAGCATGAACAATATCAAGAACAGCATTGAGAATCTTACGAAAGAGATCGAGAAGATCGCAGGCGCTATATCCGGCATCGACTCTACCGTCAACGATACGACCTACGGAGTTACCGGCATAGCTGAGCGCACCAATGAGCTGTCGGATGAGACCTCCGAAAGCCTTTCCAAAGCGGACAGCTGTAAGCAGGCCGTTTCCGATCTAAACGAGATCATAGAAAGATTCAATCTGTAAACAACTTTAAGTCAGGCAAAAGCCGCGGGACCAGTCCTGCGGCTTTTATTTTTTCTTAACGTTCTTCTTCATTTCCAGGAACTCTTCCTCAGTGATGTAATGCGTGGTTTTCTCACCGTATACCGCACCGTCATCACTGTGCTTGATCTTTATTCTGGAAGCCAGGTAACCATGATCCTTACATCTGCCTGCAGCATCATATACCTTTTGGTTCAGCGTATGCCATCTGATCCTCTGCTTCACTGCCTTGCCGCTGCAGTTCACACAGTGCAGGGCCGTGAATATCCCGTCCTCCATCAGCGCTTCCTTAGTCGGATAGGCAGTAGATATCAGTATATCCTTCTCTCCCTCTTTAAGCTTTAACTGCGTCTTCCTGGACTTCGGCAGATGATATACATCATAGGCTTTATACTTCCTGCGTATCTCTTCGGGTATCAGCCTTAGCACCTTTGAAGTGTAATAGGCATCGGCATAGGCTCTGTGAAAAGGCTCATCCTTATCTATACCCAACGCATCCACCGCGCCTTCCAAAGCCCTGGTCTGCGAGGGCATCCCGTTCATTGCTCCGTACATCTTCTGCACGTTCATGTATTTGATCGGTCTGTCGCTTAATTCCGGCATATCATAATAATTCAGATTGCGCTGAAGCTCCGTAAGGTCCTGGGATCCCCAGGTGCAGAAAACATAGTCGCTGCCGCACCATTCAAGGAACTCCGCTGCCGCTTCGGGAAAAGGCGTTCCTTTTTCCAGTTCGCCCGGTTTCAATTCCAGCATCTTTCTTATGCGCCAGTTGATCGTATCGTATACCTGCGGCTTTATCAGCCTATTGAACTTCGATACCGGCTCCAGCTCTTCATTAAGTTTAACGGCGCCTATTTCGATTATCTCAAAAGGAAGCAGTCTCTCTTCGGTTTTCAGTCCGTCCTCCGGCTGGTTCCATTCAAGGTCAAATACAATGTAGTTCATATATTCCTCATCAGTTCTTCCACGTACATCTTTACTATATCAATATCGGTATTTGCATAAAGCATGCGTGAACCCGCCGCATCCTCCAGCTCGTTGAAAACAGGATGTCCCTTATGATAGATCAGGTCGATTGCGGCATGGTCGATCTTAAGCCCTTCCATGACCTGCATAGCTACCCTCACTTCTTCCGGAGTCAGCTCATGCCTCTTTGCTCTTCCGCCAAGGCTGTAATTACTTCTGAAATCCTTATCGGAGGAACGCATCATTCCGGCAACTATGCGATTTCCCACAACGTAGATCCTTAAGTCTCTTCCGGGAGTGTCGCATACTTCCTGAAACAAAAGTTTCCTGCCTTCAAGTTTCTTTATTATCTCCAAACGATCCTTTTCATCCGAAGCAATAAACACTTCGCTTCCGCCGTGTCCGTCAAGCGTCTTTACCACACAGGGTATTGGTATCTCATCGGCATTAAGACTTGTCTTCATCACCGGCACGCCTTTTTCCTTTGCGGCCTCATATGCAAGAAATTTATCATTTCCGAGCCTGCACACTTCCGAAGGATTGGATACCCTCACACCCCGCTCTTCAAAAAAATAAGCCGCACGAAGAGATCTCGCACGGTTTATCACAATATCCGGCAGCTCTGCATTTTCAAGATTGTCGGTATATGCAAGAGAAAATCCCACTCCCCTCTTTTCGAATTCCTCTGCAAATAGCCTGATATACTCTCTGTTTTTAAGCGCATCCTCTTTCCGGTAAAGGATCAGCGCTTTCATGAAAGCTTACTCTTTATATATCTGATGATATACTCAGCAGCATTGATCCCCGTGCAATCAAAGAGATTCTTGAAATGCGCATTGGAATTTACTTCACAGAGCAGCGGCTTCTCGCCCGGTCCGAAGAGTATGTCAACGCCTGCAAAATCAAGGCCTAAAGCCTTGCAGGCTTCCACAGCCATCTTAGCCTGTTCCTTTGTGGGATTGTAAGGCTGCATCGTGCCGCCGTTAGTGATATTGGCCCTGAAGTCCATGGGATTGCTGCGCTGCATCGCAGCAACTACCTGATCTCCCACCACCTCAAGACGTACATCGCGTCCCTTGGAAGAGAATACATATTCCTGAATTATATAAGGTCTGTCACCAAGTGTTATCACGAATTCTTCCAGCTGCTTTCTGTCCATTGCAAGATATACCTGCTGCCCGAAAGAACCGAAATTTTCTTTTACCACACAGGGAAAGCCGAGTCTGCTTCCTGCCATGTCCAGAAACTTCTTATCGAAGAGTCCGTCTGTATGGAACTTCTTCGGAGAGATATAAGTATCCGGCTGCTTTAGCCCGGCAGCTGCAAGTTTCAGGAAAGTCACCGCCTTGTCATCACAGTCAGCGATAGACTGGGCGGAATTGAATACTTTCATTCCCTGTCTTTCCAGTTCAAATGCAAGACGTACATCCTTGTCCCAGAACAGTATGAAATCCGGCATCTCCAGACCTATGTCCGCTGCAGACACCACCATCGATGCTCCATCTTTTTCAAAGGTACAGCCGGTGGTGAAGAAATCGTAGAGCCTGTAGTTACAGGAACCCAGCATGGTCCATATCTCCGAGTTGCTGCGCTTGGTAAGCTCTATATTTTCAGCCATTGCGGCCTTGAACAGCATTGAAAAAAGTTCATTAAACTTATCCGTCATTACAAATTCATTGACTACCAGCCAGCCGTTCATCCTTATACCTCAACCTTTATCTGTGAAAAGACTTCTCCGATATTGCCGTGCAGACTGTAATCCGCAATGCCGTCCCTTGCCGTTTCGTCTCTGTTTATAAGTACCAGTTTGTTGCCTCTGTAATAATCAACAAGACCTGCAGCGGGATACACGACCAGTGACGTTCCGCCGATGATCAGCATATCGGCCTCAGCGATCGCCCTTACCGAACGGCTCATGATATCATTATCGAGTCCTTCTTCATAAAGCACTACGTCAGGCTTGATGTCTCCGCCGCACTTATCACATTTAGGTACTCCGCCTGCATTATAGAGATAGGAAGCCTCAAAGCTCTTTCCGCATTTCTCGCAGTAGTTGCGGAGCACGCTTCCGTGAAGTTCCAGCACGTTCTTACTGCCTGCAGCCTGATGCAGACCGTCTATGTTCTGGGTGATCACGGCCTTTAATTTACCTGCCTTCTCCAGTTCCGCAAGCTTAAGATGCGCTGCATTGGGCTTGGCCGGATTAGGACCGCAGGTGCACTCCAAAAGCTTATCGTTATAAAACTCAAAAAACTCTTCCTTATGGGAAACATAGAAGGTATGTGAAAGCATGGTCTCGGGCGGATACTTGAACTTCATATGATAGAGCCCGTCCACACTCCTGAAATCTTTAATGCCGCTTTCGGTGGACACCCCGGCGCCGCCGAAGAAAACGATATTGTCGGAACCGTCGATGAGTTCCTGCAGCTTAGCTACATCAATATTCATAACCCCTACCCCCTTTTTGATATATCAAGATTGATCATATCCAGATACGGCACCAGTATGGATCTGTGTTTCGGAAGGAAATAATCCGGATCAAGCTCCTCGTGCCTGAAGCTCTTCCTTCCGCCTCCCATCGCCCGCTGCCAGAATCCGTACAGCTCTTTAAATCTAAGGTAATACATCTCATCCAGAGTCGTATAATGAATGAGAAAGAAAGCAACCCCCTCCTGCTCTTCGAAATCCTTCATGAACTCCACCTGGTGTTCATGTATGTTCTGCAGTGAGAAGGTACTCCCGCTGCATTCCTTTGCATCAAAGCACACCGGTATGCCCTGCACCGCTCCGATATAATCCACCGTACTCTTCTTATCGAAGTAGGCCAGTGTGATATGCCGGCTTGCCTTGTCCATCTCTATCGGCGTTATCGGCGTGGGGATCTTCTGAATGAGAGCCAGTTTCTGTTCCCTGTACTTCTCATTGCTTCGGTTTATCATTTCCTCTAAAGTAGAGCCCCTTAAGCCCCTGGTATTCCACGTTGCCATAGATCACTGCGTCCTTAAGGGTCTTGCCGCTTCTTCATCCATCTTGATGATCACGTCATCGCCCTTTTGGAATATCATCATCTCACGGCCTTCTATTACTGCCGTAAGTCCTTTATCATTGTAAATGCGCACCTCATCCTTAAACTGGAAACGAAGCAGTATACCGTCTTTCTCATGCAGCTCATATTTTACATTTTTATCAGGTCTTAAAATATAAGCTTTATGAACCAGCTTGGGATCTATTATGGTCCAGACCTTTGCTGTATACACATCCCATTTCCCCGCAAATATAAGATGATGGTCACCGGGTTCGGAGATATCCACGGTCTCCTTGCTCTCCCAGTACTGCATCCTTTTTATCTCATCCTGTCTGAATTCCGAGGTCCATTTAGCTACTTCTTCCCTGGTCACAGTACGTCTCAGTATCTGTTCCTTGGTTAAAGGACGTCTGCCTCCGAGACCGCCTTCAGATCCGGTATTGCTCATCAACACCCCCCATTAAACTGCCGCCTGTATATCAGACGTTTTAGGCGCATACGCACCCTTAAATATACTATCACAATCAGAATCCAAACGCAATAAAATATTGAGCAAAAAATTAAATTTACCCTTTACAAACGCATTTGGATATGGTATCATGATTCTGTATCTATAGGCGCTACATAGAAAATCAGAAAGGAATGGTGAGAAAAATGAGCGTAAACGGAATTACGGGAAGTGTAGCGACAGTAGCCAGTTCGGAAAAAGTTTACAACTATGAGCCGAACGTAAAGACCAAGACCGACAGTTCAGGCGATGAAGTAGCCAGCACCAGTTTAGTGAACAAGAATGCTCCCGCTGCAAGCAACGGAGTGATCTATGAGCACAGTACCGATGTGCAGGCTGCCAAAGCAGCAGCAGAGAACACCAAGAGCTACAAGCAGGATACCGGACTGGTTTCCCAGCTCAAGGCAGATGCGGAAGCACGTTCCCAGCAGCTGATGGACATCGTCAACAAGCTTATCTCAAAGCAGGGACAGACTTTTGACATCGCCAACGGAAAGAACCTTAAGAGCGTATTTGAGAATCTTGAGGTAGATCCCGCTACCCGGGCCCAGGCTAAGGCAGACATTGCCGAGGACGGCTATTGGGGTGTTAAGCAGACATCGGAGCGTATCTTCGATTTTGCAAAGGCTCTTACAGGCGGAGATCCCGACAAGATGGAAGACATGCGCAAGGCTTTCGAGAAAGGTTTCAAGCAGGCTACCAGCGCGTGGGGTGACAAGCTCCCTGACATCAGCCAGGAGACCTACGGCGCAGTACAGTCTCTGTTTGACAGTTATGCCGATCAATTCAAGAGCGAAACGTGATAGACTTCTCAAGATGAAAGAGTTCCGTGAAAGCGGAACTCTTTTTTTGTTGAGAAATGCTGTATTCTATGGTATTCTATAAGTTATGAATAATAAGGTTTTACATACACTGGAATTTAACAAGATAAAAGATCAGCTGAAGGCCTGCGCCGTGAGTCAGCCCGCAGTCCGCATGTGTGACAATCTCCGTCCGTCTTCCAATCCGGAATGGATAGCCAAAGCACAGAACGAAACGGAAGCCGCCCTTAACAGACTCTTGAAGGACGACCGTATTTCTTTCGGCGCCAATTTTGATACACGCGAACTGATGAAAGGCGCGGTTATCGGCAAAGTCATGAGTCCTTCGGAACTTAACTCAATGGGACGTCTCCTTCTGCTGGTGGATTCTCTTATCGAATATGACAGGAAATACGCTTCCGTAAGCGGTGTTGAGGATTATCATGATGATTTAAGCCCGTATTTCGCAGGACTACTGCCTCTTCCGAAACTTGCGAATGAGATCACCCGCTGCATCATGCCGGATGATACCATCGCCAATGATGCCAGCGCTGCTCTTAAGGATATAAGGAATTCCTTCTCGGTCTACTCCGGGCGCATCCACTCCCAGCTCAATCAGATGGTAAGCGGTTCTTACGCCCAGTATCTGCAGGATGCGGTGGTTACCATGAGAGGTGACCGTTACTGTATTCCCGTTAAAGCAGAGCATCGTTCCAAGGTACCGGGCATAGTGCATGACCAGTCTTCAACAGGCTCCACCTTTTTCATTGAGCCTGCTGCCATAGTAGAGCTCAACAATAAGCTCACACAGCTGTATCTGGACGAACAGGAAGAGATAGGCCGCATACTTACAGCCCTTACCGCACAGGTAGCCCAGTCCGCGGATATCATCACCGAGGACCAGAAACTGGTCACCCTGCTTGACTTCATGTTCGCAAAGGCCAAATATGCGCTGAAGCTCAACGCTACCAAACCCGTATACAATGAGGAAGGCAGGATCAAACTGAGGAGCGCAAGACATCCTCTTCTGGATCCCGCAAAGGCAGTACCGATCAATATTTCCCTGGGTGAAGAATTCACTTCTCTGATCATCACCGGTCCCAATACCGGCGGTAAGACCGTATCACTGAAGACCACGGGACTCCTTGCCCTTATGGGCCAGGCCGGACTGCATATACCGACACTTGACCGTTCGGAGCTTTCGGTATTTGAAGATGTTTATGCCGACATAGGAGATGAGCAGAGCATAGAACAGAGCCTCTCCACCTTCTCCTCCCATATGACTTCCATAGTGCAGATACTCAAGCATGTGAATAAGCGCTCGCTCTGTCTTTTCGATGAGCTGGGCGCAGGCACCGATCCTACTGAGGGCGCGGCTCTTGCCACTGCCATACTCGAGCACCTTCACAAAAAAGGCATACGCGTAATGGCCACTACCCATTACAATGAACTCAAGACCTACGCCATCACCACAGAAGGCGTTGAAAATGCCTGCTGTGAATTTAACGTTGAGACCTTAAGTCCCACCTACCGCCTGTTGATCGGCATACCCGGCAAGAGTAATGCTTTTGCCATATCAAAGAAATTAGGTCTTCCCGATGCTATCATAGAAGCTGCGGGCAAGCATATCAGCACCGATCAGGCAAGTCTCGAAGACCTGATCTCCGATCTTGATTCCAAGCGGGTTCGCCTGGAAAAAGAACTCGGCGATTTTGAAAAACAGAAAAAAGAGATCAGCTTAAGGGAACAGGAGCTTGCCGAAAAAGAAGACAGGATAATCAATCAGCGTGAGCGCATCATCAACGAAGCAAGGGAAGAAGCAAAGGATATACTCTCCGATGCCAAGTCCGTTGCAGATGAGACCATACGCGCCTTTAACAATCAGGGCGCTCCGATGAAGATACAGACCATGGAGAAGAAACGCAGCAATGTCCGCGAATACATCTCCAAACACGAGGAAGCCCTCTATGCAGAGGCCATGAAGAATTCCCAAAAATATCAGAAGGAAAAAGCCGCTGATGTGGTTACGATCTCTGAAAAGAACGCCGTTCCCGGCACCTCCGTCCATGTGCTGAGCATGGATGTGGACGGCACCATCGTCTCCAAACCGGACAAGAACGGCAATGTAAGTGTACAATGCGGCATCATCACTTCCAAGGTAAAGCTCTCCGACCTTACGGAGATCACTGATAAGAAGACAGCCGCAAAGAAGACTTCGGCAGGATCCTTTTCTTCAGCCAAAGTCTCCACGATCTCTCCCGAGATCAATCTTATCGGCCAGACAGTTGATGACGCTCTCTCACTGCTTGATAAATATATAGACGACGCAATGATGAGCAGGCTTGATAAGATAAGAATCGTGCACGGAAAAGGCACAGGCGCTTTGCGAAAAGGCATACATGATTATCTCCGTTTCCATCCCGGCGTAAAGAGTTTTGATCTGGCTACGCACGGAGAAGGGGATGCGGGCGTTACAATAGTGGAACTGTAAAAGGAGGAATAAAATGTCAGCAAAACAGAAGATCCTTGTAGTTGATGATGACGAGAATATCGCAGAACTCGTAAGTCTTTATCTTACAAAGGAATGCTTTGAGACCATGATAGTAGGAGACGGTGAATCCGCACTGGAAGCGGTGAAAAGCTTTGCTCCCAATCTGATCCTTCTTGATCTGATGCTCCCCGGCATAGACGGTTACCAGGTATGCCGCGAAGTCCGCGCCACTTCTTCGATACCGATCATACTCCTCTCCGCAAAAGGCGAGGTCTTCGATAAAGTACTCGGCCTCGAACTCGGCGCCGATGATTATATGGAGAAACCTTTTGACTCCAAGGAACTGGTCGCCCGCGTAAAAGCGGTCCTCAGAAGATATAAGCCGGTTGCTCCCGCAGTTGAGCCGGAGATAGTCGGAGAAGATGAAGTAAGATTCCCCGATCTTATAATCAATCGCGCCAATTACAGCGTGACCTACTGTGATAAGAAGCTGGATCTGCCGCCCAAGGAGCTGGAACTCCTTTATTTCCTGGCTTCCTCTCCCAATCACGTATATACGAGAGAACAGCTGCTCAATCAGGTCTGGGGTTACGACTATGCCGGCGACTCCCGTACCGTAGATGTACATATCAAAAGACTCAGGGAAAAGATCAAAGACCACAGGTCCTGGAAACTTTCCACCATATGGGGTGTAGGATATAAATTTGAAGTGCTATGAAAAGAACGCTTTATCTTAAAATGCTCATAGCCTATTTTATCTTCGGCGTGTTCGGCTTTGTGATAGTGGCGACTTTCATGCAGCAGATGACTACCAAGCAGCTGCAGAAGAGCAAGGCCGAAGAGCTTTATAATGTCGCAAACACTCTTGCCGATACGGATGCCACCGAGCTTTACCGCAATGAGTTATCCCTTACCACAGTAAAAACAAATATCGATGCGATCTCCAGGATAATAAATGCCCGCATACAGATTTTAAACCCTTCCGGTCTGATCGTTCTTGATTCCGCATCAGAGATAAACATTGACGATCCGGCTTCGGTCAATGGTTTTGATATCACCAAACTGTCCGGATCCTTTTACAGTATAGGACGTTTTTATGATCAGTTTGAGACCGATCATCTTTCGGTTGCAGCCCCTGTCACCACCAATTACACGGTCCGAGGTTATCTTGTGATACACTATGATATCTCGCTTCTTGAAAGCAGCACCAATACTCTCGTTAACATAGACTATATCATGCTGCTCATACTTTTCCTCTTATCGCTGATCATACTGATCTTCTTCTCGGAACTTGTATACGGGCCGCTGCTTCGCATCATAACGGCAACAGAGCAGTATGCTGCCGGCAATCTGCGCTACGAGATCTCCATTGAAAGTGATGACGAGATCGGTTATCTTGCCGCCTCCCTTTCTTATATGGCTCAGGAACTGGCTAAAGGTGAAGACAATCAGAAGCATCTTGTTGCCAATGTTTCCCACGACTTCCGTTCTCCCCTTACTTCCATCAAGGGTTATCTGGAAGCCATGAAGGACGGCACCATACCTGAAGAGATGTATCCCAAATACATAGGCATAGTGATCAACGAGACCGACAGGCTCATCAAATTAACAAACAATCTGCTTACGCTCAACAACCTTAATACCCAGGGCATGATACTGGAAAAGAGCAGCTTTGATGTGAATGAAGTGATAAGAAAGACCATCTCCACTTTTGAAGGAAGCTGCCGCGAGAAAAAGATCTCCTTCAGGCTTTCACTGACAGGAGAAAAGCTTCTTGTCTATGCGGATCTGTCCAGGATACAGCAGGTACTATACAACCTTATAGATAATGCGATCAAATTCAGTCACAGAAACTCCGACATAGTCATAGATACTTCAATAAGACACAACAAGGTCTTCGTCTCCGTAAAAGACAGCGGCATAGGCATACCCAAGGACAGCGTACCTCTGGTCTTTGACCGCTTCTACAAGACCGATATCTCAAGAGGCAAGGATAAAAAAGGAACAGGCCTCGGCCTGTCCATAACAAGAGAGATTATCCGCGCCCACGGCGAAAACATCAATGTTATCTCTACCGAAGGCGTCGGAAGCGAATTCATTTTCTCACTTCCCCTTTCTTCCGAAGATGATGACGAGGAAGACGATATCCTGGATTAATCCCTGTGTATCACCCAGCGGTCTTTATCTTTATCAAGTATCAGTGTCGTATCTGAAAGGTCAAGCAGGCCTATGGTTCCGAAGTCCAGCTCTCCTTCTTTTTTGGTGTCCGCTTTAACGGACAGTTTCAGATTGTTCCTGCCGTTCAGTTTGCTGAGCGTGGCATCACTGTATTCAAACAGGCTGCCGTCCTTGAACTTCTTTCCGTTTAATATCTCTATAACGCTTGAGGGATCGGAAGAAAAAGTCACATTAAGCTTTTCAATATCTTTTCCGCAGGTATTAACAAAGACTATCTTAACATCCTTTTCAAGCAGGCTCTGGTCTATCTCATAGAGCCCCTCGGAGCCGTCTTCTTCCGTACGTCTTACGGGCGGCGATATACCTTCTTTTCCCGTAAAGTCCACAACATCTCTCTTACCGCAGCCAAAGAGGGTCGCGCTCAGAAGTAATGCGATCACTGATTTTTTAATCGATCTTGATCTCATGTTTTCTCCACTACCGGATCGGGTGCTTTGGTATACAACAGTTTCAGCAATATCGGTACCGATATACTTGATATTATAATCAGTAATATCACTGCCGTAAAGTATGAAGAATCGATTATTCCGAGATTCAGTCCTTTATTGGTGATGATCAGCGCCACTTCACCGCGCGTCATCATACCAACGCCTATCTTCAGACTGTCTATCCACTTGAATCCGCAGAGTTTTCCGGTCAGTCCGCAGCCTATTACTTTGGCCAGCATAGCCACGATCACAAAGGCCACAGAGAACAGCAACATACCCGCATCAACCTTGGTAAAGTCGGTTTTCAAACCGATACTCACGAAGAAGACCGGCGCAAATATCATATAGCTGTTTATGCTTATCTTTCTGTCTATGTATGAAGCATCACGTATATTGCAGAGTATGATGCCTGCTATATATGCGCCCGTGATATCTGCAATGCCGAAGTATCTCTCTGCGATATATGAAAGTATAAAACAGAGTCCGAGTCCCATGATAGGGATACGTCTTGTATGCGGATATCTGGCATCGGTCCACTTTGCTATCCTGTAAATTATATAACCGCATACCACGCTGAGTATCAGGAATGCCACGGTTTTCAGCAGTACTGTCTTGCTGTCGCTTGTGGGATCTTTCAATCCCAGCACAAAGGTAAGTACAACTATGCCTATCACATCATCTATGATGGCGGCGCTCAGTATGGTCTGTCCCACACGTCCGCTTAAATATCCCATCTCACGCAGCGTCTCAACCGTGATGCCGACGCTCGTGGCAGTCATTATGCAGCCTATGAAAAGCGCCCTGAAGAATTCTTCACTCCCCCAGCCTGCAAAGCCGTTGATACACATATACATGAAGGCTCCGCCCGCCAGCGGCACAAACACGCCTACGCAGGCAACCAGCAGGGCGATAAGGCCGGATTTTTTCAGTTCCTTAAGATTGGTCTCAAGTCCTGCGGAAAACATGATAAGGACCACGCCGATGGAAGCCATCTGGCTTATGAAGTCTGAAGGCTGAACCAGCTTTAACAGAGCCGGTCCCAGTATCAGTCCGGCAATTATCTCTCCTACCACCATGGGTGCCTTGCACTTTTTCGCAACAAGTCCCATAAATTTCGCAGTAAGTATGATGATCGCAAGATCTCTGAGGATCATATAGGTTTCCATTGTAGTCCTCCTTGCGCGCGAGTGCGCATATTTATCTTTCTTTGGTATAACGGTTTATCCGTTACACTAAAGAATCTCCGCCGTATTTCAGCGGAGACTCCCTTGGTCCATTGTTATCTTTTTTATTCTATAACCAGTTTGTCCCAGCTGTCATCGGGTACCAGCGTGATATAGGTCTTGCCTGTGCTGAGTACAAGAGGATTGCCTGCAGCATTTCTGAAATCGGTCAGACCGTCTTCCTTTGTCTTGGTCCAGGTGATAGGCACCGCCTCTCCGTTAGTCAGGTAGTAGCCGTCCCAGGGTGTGCTCACCAGTACGTTATATACCAGATATCCCTTGGAATCCAGCTGTGCGAAGCTGCACTTCTGGATGATAACATTCTTGAAGCTAGTTACCTCGTTGCCGTGCAGAGCATCAACATGAGGCCTGTTATATTCGTAATACTCGTAAGTCTTGGTGTCCGGATTGTAATGCAGCTCGGAACCGTTGTGCTTGAAAGGAAGCTTTACTTTCTCAGCCTTCTTTGCCATCACGCCGTAATCATTTGAGAGGTTCTGCTCTCTGGTCGTAAACTCGAAGTGCTCACCGGGATAATACTCGTTGTATTCTCTTGTATATCCTGCAGAATCTATACGCTTGCCCAGACCGTCATAGCTCTTGCCTGTGTTGGGATTGGTATAACCTTCATAAGTGATATACTCAGTAAACTCGGTAGCCTTGCCGTTGCTGAAACGCGCAAAACCGCCGCTTAAGTTATTGGTATAGTCTTTGGCTATATAGTTATTGATATAGTAAGGACCGCCGTCATGACAGAGGATCGCATTGTATTCTGCTGCCAGCATGAAGTTGGTGGGACGTGTACTTCTGACGCTACCGAACTGCTTTATCTCGGTCCAGTCCTTCACGATGCACATAAGACGGGTAACGCGGTCATTCATCGTAGAGTTCATGATCTCATATACGATATCAGCCTCATTAACTCCGAAGTGATCGAGAGCCGTTACCTCGTTATCCACCATTACTGCGATGGGACGCTGGTTCTTGATATCATCATCGATGATCTCGTTGGTCAGCTCACTCCTGTATTTTCCGGGAGGCAATACTTCTTCCTCCTCCTCATATCCGCCTTCATCAGAGACAACCGGTGTCTCATCTCCGGGTGCTGCCACAGTCGACTGGATATCACCATTGCCGAGGCCTATGGACTCGCCGACAACGACTTCTTTATCCTTCTCTCCGCATCCGCCAAGCATCAAAACCATGGCAAGCGCAGCTGCTATCACTCTCTTCTTCATTAAATTTCCTCCCCAAATTAAGTCAAAAAAGTAATCAAAGCAATTATAACATAAGTAATCTGTTTTGCAAGATGAAATTATGGTAAACCATTTTAGTTCATCCCGTATAATATACGTACCAGCTCGGAATCTTTATCAAGGATCACGGTATTATTTTTGCTTCCTGACAGAGAATTCTTCAGCGCATCGATACCTCTGATGAAATTGTAGAATTCAGCCTTCTCCTCCGTGCTGTAAGCAGCCGAAAGAGTCTCCATATAGCCGGCCTCTCCTTCTGCCTTTATCTTCTCCGCATCCCTCTTGGCATTTGCCTTCTTAATGGACACCTGTCTGTTCGTATCGTTCCTGATCTTCTGGGCATCCGATTCACCTGCTGCCCTATAGGAAGCCGCAATGTTCTTTCTTTCGGAGATCATGCGGTCGTACACCGCCTGCTTGTTGTCATCGGGAAGCTCCAGTGCCTTTATTTCCGCCCGGAGTATGGTGATTCCGTATCCTGCCACATCGGGCGCAGCTTCTGTGGTTATGGTCCTGGTCAGGGTAGTGCCTCTGGCTTCGATCACTTCGTCCTGGGACATGGAAGAGATTATGTTTTTGGTAGCGTTGTACACTGATACACCGACTCTGTCACGGCCTCCCGTAATGGAAGCATTCAGTGTCTTGGTGAAGGCCACCGGATCCGTTACCTGCCAGAGTATATAATCATCGGCTATCATGGACTTCTTATCGGAGGTGATGACATCCGAAGGATTGATATCATATACCTGTATCTTACTGGGTATACGGCGTACCGTATCGATAAAGGGCGCTTTGAAATAGAGCCCCGGCTCTGCCGTGCTGCTTATTATCTTGTTAAAACGAGTTACCACAGCGTACTCGTCTTCTTTAAGCGTAAACATTGATCCTGCCAGTATCACTACAGCAAGAACGATCACTATGGTCAGTAAAACCGCTGTTTTATTACTCTTCTTTTCCATGATCATTCCTCCTCGCTGCTAACGTCTTCAGTAACGACGACGTTGTTATCACTTTCACCGGTAAAGCTTTCCAGCGGAAGCATGGTCTGGGTGTTTCCGTCATCGATGATTATCTTTACTCCCGGCAGCACCTCTTCCATAGCCTCATAAAACATACGCTGCTTGGTGATCAGCGGATAGAGCTTATACTGCTCATACATCTCGTTGAATCTGGCTACCTGGCCTTCGGCCTCCGCGATTCGTGATTCCTTATAAGCCTCAGCCTCCTGCATTATCTTATCTGCTTCCGCATCTGCAGCGGGAAGCTGCTCGGACTGATACTGCTTGGCTCCGTTTATCGCAGTATCAGCGCCCTGCTTGGCATTCTCCACATCCTTAAAGGCAGCAATGACCGCATCCGTAGGCGGTTCCACATCCTGTATCGTTAAGTTCACCACCTCTATGCCTATCTGCACATCATTAAGTGAAGCCACCAGCTTGTCACGTACCTCAGCCTGTATCTGTCCCTTGCCTGTAGTCATTACCTCATCCACCGAGTAATTGACCACGGTCTGGCGTATGGCAGCCTGGGCAAGATTCCTTAATATCAGCTCGGGATTCTCTGCTTCATAAAGGTATTTCTCCGGGCTGCTCACTCTGTACTCCAGATAAAAGTCTATATTTACAAAATTGAAATCCGAAGTGATCATCAGCGATTCGCTCTCATTGTAATAAGCCTCAGCATCATGCTCACCGTCGGATTCGGTACCCGTAGACGTGGTATAACCTATGGGTATGCCGTGAGTCGTGGTATCCACCTTATCCACTTCCTGGATGAAAGGTATCTTAAAATACATACCTGCGGTCTTGATGTCTATTACTCTTCCGAACTGTGTCACCACTGCCTGCTGCTGCTCGCTCACATTATAAACGCTGTTCAACAATAAAAATGCGACGACGGCGCCCGTTATCGCTACTGTCACATACCTTTTTATCCTTTCCCTTGTCTGCTCATCGGCATCCTTCATCTTAGGAATATCACCCATTCTTTACTGCCTCCTTCATGGCTTTCTTTATCTCATACATCCTCTCATCGGCCAAATGATATGCTTCTCGCACATTGCCGCTGGCGCAGTCGTATTTTGCGCTTCCCAGAGCAATATCCAGGGGAACGGGATGTCTGTCCCTCATATTGTACTCGGCTACCAGCTCCATCATACGCTCGCCGGCACGTCTTACCTTATCTTCGGATGCAGGTTCTTCCACGATAACGAAGAACTCGTCACCGCCTATACGGTAGCATTCACCGTACTGTCCGAAGCTGCGCTTGATGATCTCGGCGCCTTTCTTTATATGCTTGTCGCCCTCTTCATGTCCGTATACATCGTTGACGGTCTTTAAGTTATTGATGTCAAGCAGTACGAAGCAGCCACTGCCCGTCTCCGCTTTCTTAAGGGCTGCGGTCTTCTCGCCGTATGCTGTCCTGTTATTCATCTGAGTCATGCTGTCGGTATGCGCAAGTCTCGTCATGGCCTGGGCTTCATCTTCAAAGTGGGCATACTGCATGATGCTGTAAACTTCATAGATACCCATTATTATCATGAAAGCGGCAAGACCGAATCTCGTAAACATTGCCGTATCCGTGGTATTGGCTTCCAGTCGGTAACGGACTATATCCGCCAGCGCGCCCGCAAACATGAAGAAGCAGGCCACACCCATAGTGATGTAGGCTTTCTCATACATCTGCCTCTGTATGATGCTGTCTACGATGTATATAACACTCATCGCAAGAGAGATCAGTATCAGAAGATGCGTGATTATCAGCAGTTCATGATAATCTTTCCAGCCTGCCGATGTAGAGATCATGTTGATCAGCGTATTTACAAGGCTCACCGCTATGACTATCTTCACCGGCATCTGCTCCAGCCTCTTGGTGATACAGGTCACAAAAGCAAGAGCCGGAAGCGGCATTATCATTACGCTTATATAGCCGAGAAAATGTACGGCTGCAGGATTTCTGGTGATCAGCTGCAATACAAGTGTTTCGGTTATGGTCCAACAGGAAACGACAAGTGTAAACACACCCATCGCAAGCAGTTCCAGCCTGCTGGAAGGTCTCTTCCTTACCGCTATGGAACTGATGGTAAGGGCTATGCCCAGCAGCAGAAGCAGCAGACTCACAAGGAAATTGGGCATGTCTTTCTGCAGCATGTCATACATGAACCTGTCGGATTCCTGCAATCTGGCAAAGGTTATATATGCCTTGTGATCATTGTAGGGATTCTCCGCCTCTATGCGTATGGTTGAAGCGGTATCCTTGATATCAAGATCCACACAGTGATACATCAGACCGTAGCTCTTGCCGAAAAGCCTGAATATCCTGGGCTCATAGCTGTACACCTTACGGCCGTCCTGGTAAACATAGAGATCAACGTTCTTTGATCTGAAGCAGAGTTCCCTGCCGTCCAACGTTTCGGGATCTATCTCCCGGATAAACACATTCAATCCGGAACCCAGCTTGTCAAAACTCGCCACACTGCCGTTGGTGTCAGTCCAGCCCGAAGAAAGATCCGTGATCTCTCCGGTCTGAAAGGGATCTGTCTTGGTTGTAAACATAATGGAAAAAGCAAATACGAGGATGGCGATAACCACCGTATTTGTGAACGTATATATCCTGTTAGCCTCTTCGGCCATACTGTCCATTGTCATCGGTAAAACTTCCGTTTCGAAAAAATATGCCTAATCCCTGCCATTATAGCACTAAAATATATATTTGTACAGTAGGCTTCTCAGTGTTCAAACACCGGCAACTCCGGCCCGTGTTCTGTCACGATCTGCTCCTTAACTTCTTCAAGAGGCACCGGCACGCACTGCCTCATAATCACGCATTTTGCCTTGCCCTTTAAGAGCATATCCGCATAATCGGCCGTAGTTTCAGGCCTTTCCTCCAGCAGCATGGCTCCTTTGTCGCCCTCGTACATATAGTGGATATCCGATCCGGCGGTCATGGGCAGTTTCAGCTTCTTTGCATATTCATACGCCAGGGCATTCATATTGGGCTTGTTGGCCGCATTATAGACTTCTATGCCGTCGCAGATCGAGGGAGTCAGATGAATGGCTGAAAGATAGCCTCTTTCCCTGTAGGGATGAGCCTGCACCATTATGCCTCCGCCCTGATGCACGCGTCTGTACACTTCCTGTCTGTCCTGTTCAAGTATATCCGGGTTTTCCAGCAGCCATTTCCTGCCGGGACCGTAGATCAGATACTCATCTCCCTGAAAATTATACTCTATCCCGAAAAGTACCGTGAAGTCTTTGCCTTTGGACTCCTGCAGCGCTTCCTCATAGCCGCTCATATACATATCCACCCTTTCGTTCCAGGGAAGATCTCTCGGCACCGCGGAGTTTCCGTTGAAAAAATGATCTGTTACTATGATGCCGTCAAAGCCTTCATTCTTCATATATTCGATATATTCCCTGCCGTGAGCCACTCCGCAGGCGCTTGCCTGGCAGGTATGAAGATGCGTTTCAAATATGTATTTCATTTTCCTCTCCTTTATAATGAGTGCTGCCTGACATGAAGCTGTTTCTCTTCATCCACGTATACCGTAACATCAACGTTTCCGGGTACTACCTGTCCTTCATTCAGAGGCAGGGTCACACGGAAATCCGTATTGCTGCTTTCATCGAAACATGATATCTCTTCGCCCTCGTCCGGAACATATTTTATCTCTGTCCTTATCCTTGTGCTGTCTTTGATATTGCTCTGTATCTTTACTTCCATTACATCAAAGCTGTCTGTGGGCAGGAAGTTGATTCCGTATATCTGCTCATCTTCCTTTTCCAGCTTCTCTTCATAGCTGTCGTAAAATACCTGTTCTTCGGAGACTTCAGCTTTTCTAAGACTGATCAGCAGTTCCATGAATTTAGCTGCTCCCTCCGAATTCAGATGATTGTAATCCCGGAAATCCGAAAACTCAAGATCGAGATATTCCTGCTTTGCCAGATTGAAATCATAACAGCAAAGCTCATTATCCTCCGCAAATTTCTTAAGCTGTCTTACATAGGAAGCATAGCCGCAGTTCATCAGGTATACATCATTTACCGGTGAACAGTACAGTACCAGTTCTATTCCCTTATCCTTACACAGCTTCACCAGTTCTTTGAGGTCTTCATAGTTGTCACCGGAGAACATGTTCTCTTCAATGGTATCCTGAAAACCGTAGATTGCAAGGCTTTTACCAAGTTTATTCTTTGAGCCGAAATAACCTTTTCCTTTATACTCTTCAGGCTCCTTATATTCCAGTCTGTTTTTGACATTCTCTTTTATCTCTGCCGGGTTTAGGAGTTTTCTCCAATATCGCCTGACAGAAAGCGCTCCCGGCACATAATAATCGGAAGATGATGCCTTAAGAAAATACTGCAGCTTATCCAAAGAGAATCTCGTGTTATCGAGTATCACCCAGAGGTTTGTCATATCCTCGTCATCTCTTTCGCTGTGGGAAGCGCCTGCATGACCGCCTTCCAGCCATACCTTGAAATACATTTCAAGATACACGGTTTTTACCGGATGTTTCTTAAGTGTTTCTTTTAAGAGAAAGAGTGAACCGTCAAGGGCCTGATCGGATGTGCCAAGATTAAAAGATGCGGTATTAAGACTTAAATCCATCACATTCGGATCTATGCTGTTATAGCTGTGGGAAGAACCGAGATATATCGTATCCCATTTTTCTTTGCCGGAATATATCTCTCTGAAAGAGCCCCACTCTGTGGGAGGCACCAGCAGGAACTCCAGTAATTTATATATCAGAAAAACAAACAGCAGAAAGCCTGCGGTCCTGAATATCCATCCGTATCTTTTTTTACCGGTATCTGCGCTCTTATTCTTTGCCGCAGATCTTTTTATAGCACTCATAGGTCTTTTCGGCGGTAATATCCCAGGAGAACAGCTTCAGCCTTTCTTTCTCCAGGGCTTTAAGTTTCTCTCTCAATTCATCATTATATATCAGTTCTTCTATCTGCTTTTGCATATCGGCAGCATCCGCTGCATCAAAGTATAAGGCAGCATCACCGCCCACTTCGGGAAGTGAGGATGCATTGCCTGCGGCTGCCGGAGCGCCTGCGGTGAAGGCTTCCAGCAGCGGTATCCCGAAGCCCTCATACATCGAAGGAAAGACAAAGCAGAGCGCCCTGGCATACGCATTGAAAAGGAAAGCATCATCCGTATCCTTGCGGATGATCCTGTCCCTGAATCTCTTTATCATCTCTTCTTCTTTTTCGCTGAAAGCTCCTCCGCCGATGCAGAGTATATACAGACTCTTATCCTTATCAAGTATGGGTTCCATAGCCTGATAAAAGGTATCAAAGTTTTTGTAATCCCGCCTCTGCCCCACAAAGAGAACATATCTTTCGGGAAGCTTTATCTCTTTATTAACGGCTGCTGACTTATCAAACTCAGATGATGCAAGATGCACCACACTTATCTTATCTTCGGGAGTATCCGGATAGAACTTCAGTATATCCCTCTTGGTACTTTCCGAGATCGAGAGTATATGATCGCATTCTTTTATCAGGAGTTTTTTTCTGATTATATCAGTGTCATCGAGATGTCCCGGATACTGTCCCCTGTAGATCTCATGTATCATGTCATAGACAGTGATCACGACTTTGACATTTTTCTTTTTCGCCTTTTCGAGAAAATAGGGATCATAATAGGTAGGATGCATTATATCCACATCCTCCTTTATCGCAGACAGATCCAGCATGCGGTTCAGTCTGTTGAACAGCCCCCACTTCCTGCCTGTCAGTTCCTTATGTTCAGGTATCCTGTCGGCAAAATAATGGTTGACGCTATGCAGGCATGGCAGTTCGCATGTCACACCCTTCTTCTCTTCAAGTCTTTTTATCACTTCACGGAAGTACCGCGAAATACCGCCGTACTTCTGGAGTATCAGTATCTGATAATCATATAAAAGTTTCATGGAAAGTATTTTACCACATCACCCCTGTTATTGCATTATATTTCTCCCGGATATATAATGTATAAAATTTATCCCCAAGGAGAACAGCATGGGCAGGATACAGGAACTGCTGCGGCCTTTTATCCCGCAGCCCGTTCTTTATGAGCATTTTTCAAAACGCTTCAATAAGGTCGACGACCTTTCTTTTGACGAACTCGAAACAAAACTCTCCGCCAGATACGAAGAGATATTTAAGCGTCCACTTAACTGGGATGCTCCGTCCTGCTATTCCGAAAAACTGACGGTTGCCAAGGTCTACGCTGCTTCTGAAGACAAAACAAGAGATTCCGACAAGGTACTGGTCCGTGATAAAGTATCTAAACTCATAGGCGACAAATACCTTATACCCGTGATAGGCGTATATGAGCATCTGGCAGATGTAAAACTTAAGGAGCTTCCCGAGAGCTTCGTTATCAAATGCAATCATGACAGCGCCTCAGTCACTCTCGTTAAAAACAAAAAAGAGCTGTCTGCTTCCGACTGGAGAAAGCTGGTGGCAAAGTACGATCACTTCTACCTGAAACGTCAGTTTGAAAAACTCAGTTACGAATTCCATTACGCCGGCATCAGTCCGAAGATAGTCATTGAAAAATATATGGGGGATGCCGTGCAGGATTACAAATTCCTGTGCTTTTCCGGAACGCCCCGTTTCTGCTGGGTTGACAGTGACCGCTTCGCTACGGATCATACCCGCGATATCTACGACATGGAATGGAAGCTTCAGCCTTTTACCAGAGGTGATGTTCCTAACAGCAAAACAGGCCAGCCCAAGCCTGATAACTTCGAGGAAATGGTCAGACTCGTTGATATACTATGCAAAGGCTACGACCATGTGCGCACCGACATGTACGATATTGACGGACATATTTATTTCGGAGAACTTACCTTTTCTTCAGGCGGCGGTGATTCCCGCATCGATCCGGATGAATGGGACTACAAAGTGGGAGAGCTTTGGGACTTCGATAACAGTAAAAGAAGCGAAGTAAAAAGCCGCTGTCATAAGATCAGCGACTTTGTAAAAAACTGGTAGTTAAGCTTCCGACTTATCCTTTCCCTTCGGATGAGCCAGATGCCATCTGATATACTCTTTAATCTTTTTCCCGTAAGCCACGAAGAAATCCCTGCCGCAGTATGTATCTTTCCATTTCAGCGTATCCTTTATCTCCGAATTTGCGGTGATATAGATCCTGTCCTGTCCCGTATAGGGTATGGCTTTCATCTTCCTGTTACTGAAATGAATATACAGCCTCTCCTTCTTTCTGCCGGTCAGTTTATCCACATGATAGATGGCTCCGTTCTCCCACAGCCAGTACTGGAACAGCGTATTCTCCTGCACCGTGTTGTCTATCATCTTTGTATAACCCTTATGTTCCTGATAGATATTTGCAAAGTTCTCCCTGGTCCAGAAGATGCGCTTACCGTTCTCCCTCACTATCATCGGCACGCCTATCCATTCGTCAAAGCCTGTCTCTCTTACGTTATCCACGATGCTTGCCCAGGTGAAATCCTTATTCTGTGACCAGTCGGGACGCTCAAGCAGATAGTAGTCTTTTACTTCATCGGTGTTCCTTATTATCTCAAGATTACCGAGAACCTGGAACCAGTCATACTTATCCAGAAATTCATCGGTATATACTTTTCTCAGATCACCGAGTATCAGATCGCAGTCACCGAAAGCCCAGAAATCATAGCCTTCTATCCACTCGCTGAAGACCTTGCCGTATACCGGCTTGATATCGCAGAGCTTGCGGGTCTTCTTCATGTTCACGTATCCGACCTTTTTATGTATGCGCTCAACACATTCCGCATAAGTCATATATACGAGATGAATATTCGGCGTATCCTCCCATTTCTCAAGAGAATGATCATCCGTGAAGATAAAGAAATCGATAGTACTGTTGGCCTTTGCGGAAGCCATGAACCAGTCTATATATTCGGGCCAGTGTCCTGTTCCGTCCAGGAAATAAGCCAGTATATGGGCTATGCTGTACATGAATCTTTCCCCCGCTGATAATACTGGCAAAGCCTCAGATCGTGAGTCTTTGCATACTCTATGATACTTTCGGTTATCTCGTCATTATACTTTTCGGTGCCTTTATCGCTCTCGAAATACTGCAGCGCCATCTCATCAAACATGTGCTCGTATTTCTTTCTTATCATCAGCGCAAACTCATCCTTGAAATACCAGGAAACCGTATGCTTACAGTTTGCCATATAGAAGACTTTCTTTGCTGTCTTGATCTGTTCTTCGTTTAAGCGCTCCACCTTATCGAGATTCTCAAGCATCTGCTTATACTCTTCGATGTTCGCAGGTTCCATCGTATAACCGAAGCCCTTGTAAAAAGGATGTCCCACGATCAGCGCAGGCACTCCCCTGCAGGCCGACTCGGCGCCGCCGTTGCCGCCTATGGTGATGATCACATCTGCGATCTTACCCAGGTTTTCCGCGCTGTATTCATCTGACATGAAGTACATGTTTGCCGACTTGTGTCTCTCAAACATTTTTTCTATCGAGTCTTTTGATTCATTGTAAGACTTACGTGAAGGATGAGGCTTTAATATCCAGTTCACGTTATCTATCTTCGATGCCATTTCCAGTGTCTTGTCACACCAGTCGTAATAGTCACGGAAATAGGTCATGCCATAGCCGAATACCGCATCGGAGAAGGTATGGGCAAGTATCACCGCATTCTTCTTTTCGGGATCCAGCTTAAGCGCCTTTACGATATCCTCTTTTTCCATGACCTTCTTACCCTTGAAAGCCTGGCGGTCTATGGCTATGCCGTTCTTACCTTTAAATCTTTCCTCGATATATTTTTCCGCATCTTCAAGCATCTCATCGCCGGTAGTATCTATGAGTTCATGCACGCATTCATTAAGACGCTTTGCCCTTCTCTTTAAGAGCAGATTATCTTCAAAGTATATATCTTCTTCGATCTGCTCATCACTGCGTCGTATCTTTGCTCCTTTCTCATGGAAAAGAGCTTCTATCATCCATTCATGATAAGCTACGTCATCGGCTATCATAAGTATCGGTTTCTTTTTGCGAAGAACTTTTTCGAGACTGTAATACATCCACAAAAGATGGGTGATCTTTCTTAAGCAGGTCTTGTTCCTGCAGCTTCTTAAAGTTGAAAAAGAAGAGGTCCTGAGTATATCCTCGTATATCGATGCGCCCACCGGCACCCGTCCCGACTTAAGTTTGAGCAGGCCTTCACCGCTGCCGTCCGTTATCATGAAAGCCGCTGTCTTAAAAACAGTTTTTAAGAATGCTCCGAAGTGTTTCTTTATCTCATTATCTATGCATATGAGTTCTATGCCGAAGGAATCCAGCAGTTCTTTTAAGCAGGGATCCTCTCTCCAGTAAAGCGCTATTATCCCGGCTCCCGTTTTCTCAGCCACGCCCTTTGCATACAGAAGTTTGGGATATATCCAGGCTGTCTGCATCCTTACCATCGACAGATTGATATAGATATACTTTCCGTTACTGCCGCTGTTTTTATTCATGCCTTCAGCAAGAGTGACCTCAGCCAGTTCATGCAGAATCTTCGGATCACCTGCGTATTTGCTCTTTGTCATTTTTTCCCACCTTCAAAAAACAGATACGGATACTTCTCTTCGATATATTTAAGGAGTCCCGGATCAAGTCCTATATCCTTCTTATCTATCAGACTGTAATCGCCTGCTTCCTCATGGTTCATGCTGCCCTTACCGGTCTTCAGGCATTCCTGTATCAGTTTCTCCATGCTGTTTGCATCATCAACCTTATAGCCGTCCATTATGGCGTTCATCTTTTCCTTAACTCTGTCAGCCCCGCCCACATAGGAAAAATGAAAGCCCGAATTCTCTATCATCGGCAGCTTGCTTCTTAAAAGTCTCAACTGTGTCGGAGTCCTGTAGAGCTTAGCCTTAGCCATAACGGTACCGCTCCAGAGCTTCTCGGCTTTTAAGTTAAAATAGAAATGAAACATCTTCTGTCTGAAAGCAACCGGTGAGAAATCCATCAGATCAAGGACATTGTGATGCTTATGCAATATGGCAGTGCTCATGAAACGCTTCCAGCCCATTGCGGAATAAAGAGCTGCCAGCTGTCTTCCCCTGCTGGAACTCTTATGAGGCTGTACCATTTTAAAATCGGTATTCTTAAGATCTTTAAGAACTGCTGGGTCAGGGATCTCATCCACATCAGAGATAAGGATGATGTCATCATCCTCCGCGATCCCGTTATATGCGCTCATCAGACAGTTTTTCTGGTAATGGTTTATCTCCGTTCTGGAAAAGCCTTTTACGTCAGGCACATAGTCCGGAGAAATATAGATTATCTTATCTTCGAATTCCTTGAACCGTTCCCTGTTTTCCATGAAATAACGCGGCTTGTCATTTCCGGTATAGGTCTTGTCAAGCTCTGCGATAACGAAATGATCCACCACATCATTAAGCATGCGCAGGCGTATGTCCAAAAGGTCCAGCTCATTAAAAAACGGGATACAGTCAAATATCTTCAATCATTTACCTCCCGGGAACACAAGCGCTTGTTCCCACACGCTTGACAATTATACCATATCTTGATGCTTTTGTCATCTTGATGCTATTGGCATCTTGCCTTAGCCCTTACGATAATGTATAATGAACGCCATGAAAACAGAGAAAAAAAGCAATTTCAAAAACATATTCACCAAAAGAAATGTTGCGGTATTTCTTCTTATTTTTTCAGTAGTCAGCTATTACTATAAAGACAGCAACTCTATAATGAGGCAGAGCCTGAAATACTGGACCTGCCTTTTTAACGGCGAGTTCTTCCGTTATTATAAAAACGGCGGCGGCGTATGGGGCATACTTCTTCATACTGCCCTTGCCATCTGGCATCTGCCGGTTTATATCATAAGCTGCATCCTTCCGGATGTTAACGTTAAGAGCATCTTTTTGATCCGTGTCTACAGCAAGCTGTTCAATCTGCCTTTCATACTTTTTTCGGGGAAGCTGTTTAAGCGCATCTGTAAGAGCTCCGGACTTAATGAAGACGACGGTGAGACAGCATATCTTCTGTTCCTTACAAGCGCTTTCAGCCTGGCTGCTTTTTCGGTAGCCGGCCAGTGCGACATGCCGGGCATATTCTTAAGCCTTCTTGCCCTGTCATTTTTCCTTGAAGAGAAGGAAGTGCCTTTCCTTATCGCCTATACCTTTGCAGTACAATGCAAATTCTTCCCTTTGTTCATTTTCGTTCCGCTGATACTGTACCGTTATAAGAATATCTTTTCCTGCATATGGCGGGCGATACTGCCGGTATTTGTCTATGTCCTGTTCCAGCTTCCTTTTATGATGTCCACGGGAAGTTCCGATACCAACGGCGGCAAGCATATAGTCATGAAGAATCTTTTCGGTGATAAGATACAGGTTTTCGGCAATGATACCTATCTCATATGGATACTCTTCTGCATAATCTGCATCTACGCCTATGTTAAGAAAACAGAAAAGGGAAAGGCTTTTGCATGGGACTCACTCTATCTCGGCACTGCAGGCCTTCTGCTGACTCTGCTTCCGGTCTATGTCGAACCCTACAGATTCGCTTACCTCGCAGCACTGATGCCTCTTCTGCTGCTTTTAAGAAAAGACTCGCTTCCGCGCAGGCTTGCGGTCTATACGGTCTTTGAAGTATCAACGATACTCGGCGGCATGTATACCGACAGGCATGTATATGACATACAGAACATGAGCGGCATGCTCTGGGACAAGGTATTGCCGATGAGAAAATTCGAGTTCCCTACTCTTTCGGCTACCTTTGATTTTCTTGACAAAGCAAAACTCACTCCCTTCTTTACGGTGTTTACGGCTGTGTTTGCCGCATTTACGCTATACTTCCTGTATGAATATCATCCCTCAAGGATCAAAGAACACAGGGAAGAAAACGAAGCGATACTTCCGATCCATTACATTCTCAGGGAAGCCGTATGCTTCATCATTCCCTGCATCACATGTATTTACTATATTTACGGCGTGTTCCGCAACTTTGTGCTGCATTTCTTTCCGAATATAAATCTTCCTATTTAAGCTTATGGACAGAGAAACTAAAGCAAAGATAATAATAATCTACAGCGCAGGTCTTATTTTTGCGGTAATGCTTACCGTTATCCTTTCAGTGCTGCTCACACCCAAAAAAGAATATATCGAAGAAGAACCGGAAGTTCAGATCGTGACGCAGCCTGTTGAGGTCCCTGGTGATGCTCTGGTAGAAAAGGAAAATCAGACAGAGGATAAACCCGAAGTTCCCGAAGACAAGCCTTCAGAAACGCCTTCCGGTCATGAACGCGCTCTCAGGGACACTCTTGTAAAGCTGAAAGGTAACGGAGAGGATGAGGTAACTGTCATGATATACATGAACGGTTCCAATCTGGAAAGCTTTGCAGGCTTTGCAACGGATGATATCCGCGAAATGCTGAAAGCTGATTATAATGATAAGCTGCATATAGTCATAGAGACCATAGGCACACAATATTGGCAGAGATATAATATCGCTTCGGATCATACACAGCGTTATGTAATAGAAGATTTCAAGCTTGTCCTGAAAGACGACACGCTTCCGCAGCTAAGCTGCAGCGATCCCGCCAACCTTGTGGATTTCATACGCTGGAGCAAAGATAATTATCCCGCCGACAGATACATGCTTATCTTCTGGGATCACGGCGGCGGCGCAGTCGACGGTTTCGGTTATGACGAATGGTCCGGGGATTATGAGGAATCACTTACGATAGACAATATCAAATGGGCCCTGGATAAAGCCGGCGTGAACTTCGATATGATAGGCATGGATGCCTGCATCATGTCCTCCATAGAAATCTGTTATGCGCTCTACGAACACTGTGATTACTGCATACTTTCAGAGGATTTCGAATCTGCCATCGGCTGGTCTTACCGCAACTGGATAACTCAGCTTTCTCGCGATACTTCGGTATCCACCGAAGAGCTGGCACATACGATCATCGATGATATGGTCAATGAGAATGATAATTCCATAATGGGGTCTTCTTCAACTCTGGCGCTGATAGATGAACGCTATGTGCCCCAGGTCATGGATGCCTGGCTGGAATTCGCCTACGCAAATGAAGAGGATCTCTTACATAATAACTACAGCAGGCAGGTCATCCGAAGCGAAAGAGCAATGCCGGCAAAAGTAGATGCAATGATGGAGACCTACTATGTAACGGATATGCTGGCGCTTGCCGGCTCCATTGATTCAGCTTATTCCAAACCGCTGGCTTCAAGGATCGATTCCGCCATCGTTTACTACAACTGTACAAAAGATGATTCGGGACTCACAGGCTTATCGGTGACATTGCCCTACAATGATGTACTCTTCTATCACGACTTAGGTCCGGTATTCGCCGGGGTGGGGATTGAGAAGAGGTATATAGAATGGCTTGGACGTTTTCAGGAGGAGTGGCAGTGAGGATAGCAGGATAAAGACATTGCATAAGGACAAATGGGCTCAAGCGGCTTTGCCGCTTGCAGCTGTTGCACAAATAAGCGCCTCGGCAAACTCGTTTGCCGGAGCGCTTTTCTGTGCAACATTAGCCTGCGATCTTCGATCGCAGGCCCATTTGTCCTCTAATGTACAGCTTATATCACCACAGCTCAATTGAGCCCATTTTCCCATCGCTTAATTTCAGCTTCACTTCACAGCTCTATCTTCACCCATTCATCCGGATAGAAATCGTCTCCCCACATGCCTGTCTTAGGACATATAACAACCCTATCCTCATCCTCTCCGAGATATGCGCCCCACCAGCTGTATGAGCTGTTTGCTATTATATGATGGCGGCATTTGCTCATGAGGTACATGTCATATATCGTCCTGTCCTTATCATCATAATCAACGTACTCAAATCGTATGTCCTCATAAGCTTTTTTTTCGAAGTATTCCCTGGAAAAATCCATATCATCGGAAAAGACATAAACACAGCTTACTTCTTTTCCTATTTCCATAAGCTTCTCAATCGCCCTGTCATAGTATTCCATCGGGAGCAGCCAGTGCATGCCTGCATAGTCACCGCGTCTTACATGCAGTGACACCGAAGCTTCCTGCTGCATCTTTGCGCTCAGCTCTTCTACTACAGATGACGGCTTAGCTTTAGGCCTTATCATCTTTAGTATGTCTTCCCTGTATTTATCAAAATATCTGTAGCTCTGCCAGAAGCCGTCGAAATAAGTATTCCCCTTGCACTTCATCACATCGGGATCATATACGCATTCCTGTTTTTCCTTATAAACCTTTGTCGTAAAGCCTATGATGCTGCGCTTAACGAGACGGTTTATTCCGCTCTTTCGCATAAAAAAATTGTCGGAATAAGGTATAGTGATGATCTTATCACAGCTTATCCCGAACTTGTCTATCTCAAGTTCCCTGTTATTTATCTTTCCGGCCTTGAGCATCGATACGTCAAGTATCAGTTCCGCATTCTTTTCTTTTGAGAGCGCATATCCGAAAACATAGCTGAACAGCTGATTTCCGAGACCGCCCTTTATATCACTTATTATCTTCATAGCTTAATCGAGAACATATTTATACCCGGAGCGCGTCCTTGCGGCTCCCGCAAACATGCTGACCACTGCCTTGATCCTGAGCAGCATATAGACTAAAGGCGGTTTCTTGTTTTCCCTGATGATCTGATCCAGCTTATCGGTATTCATATCCCGATCTCTCCGGATCTTTCTGAGTTTCTTCAGTTCCTTGATATATACGGCTTCCTCATGCCTGAGTTCCAGAGAAGCCAGAAGTTCTTCCGTCTTTACCAGGATCGTATCTTCATCAGCCTTACGCACTGTCTTAAAGAACTTTCTGTCCGGCTTAAGTCTCGTAATGCTGTCCTGATATGATCTGTAACCGTAAAGGCAGAAACCGCAGATCGCGCACTTTCCGCCCTTCTTTTTTATCTTTCTCGTATAGGATGCATCTTCACCCATCCTGTCGTTATTGAATCTTATATCTCCAAACAGTTCTCTCTTATATAATTTGCCCCATACCGAGCCGCTTAAGTCTTTCTGGTCTTTCAATAAGAACTCATCATGTGTCACGTTGCGCAGCATATCCCTGCTCTCGAGCATAAACACCGTGCCGCATTCCACAAGATCGGCATCCAGCTTTTTCATGCATGAAAGCATGCGGGAGATATAGTCAGCGGAAACGTAATCATCACTGTCTATGAAAGTGTAATATTCACCCTTCATCGCTGCAAGTCCCTTATTTCTCGCAGCTCCGGGACCCTTGACTTCTTCCTTTAAGAGTTTGATCCTGTTGTCTCTTTTAGCATACTCATTACAGATATAGGGACTCTTGTCACTGCTGCCGTTATCCACGAGCAGAAGCTCAAAATCAATATGACTCTGCATCATCACACTCTCGATGCAGTCTGCTAAGTATCTCTCGGAATTGTAAACGGGAACTATGATACTTACCATCATTTAAGCTTCCTCGCAGGTACTCCGCCTATGGTTATCCCCTCTTCTTCAAATGTATCAACAACTACAGCCCCTGCTGCTACAGTGATATTATCGGCAAGACGCGCAGGCCCTATCACCTTTGCTCCCACCCAGAGTTCGCAGTTATTGCCTATCACCGCGTTGCTGCCGATCACGTTCTGACCGTGGAGCTTGCAGTTCTTTCCTATCTTTGCGCTTCCGACTATTATGCCGGTATGTGCGATAAAAAGTCCTCTGTCGAAAGCGCCCTCACCCATATCTATGCCGATGCATCTTCCGAGCCTGTTCTTACGGCTCTTGTAAAAAATATAAGGCAGATAGTATAATGCGTTCTTACTCTTTCTTTCAAAGTAATACTCTGTATGTCTTAACAGTCTTATATATTTATACACGTAATGATCCCTGTCCTGACAGAGAAAAGCATAGAGACTCTTACCCGCCGTCCCAAGCGCGGGATAGTTTTTCTTCTCAAGCTCTAATGTCTCTTTCAGTTCCTTACGTGTCATCATCTTTCCCTTGTGATACTGCCCTTTTCCACTCTGTAGACCACGTCACAGTTTTCTATCGTACTCAGTCTGTGTGCTATCATTAGTATAGTCTTTGTACCCGTCAGTTTGTCAACGGCTTTCATTACTTCTTTTTCAGTATCCGTATCAAGTGCAGAGGTTGCTTCATCAAAGACCAGCACTTCGGGATCACGGTACAGCGCTCTTGCTATGCCTACTCTCTGTCTCTGTCCTCCGGAGATCCTTGCGCCTCTTTCACCCACCACGGTATCAAGTCCCTGAGGCAGGCTTTCCACAAATTCTTTTAACTGCGCATCTTCCAGTACCTTCCACACCTGCTTATCATCTATCTTATCTTCCTCTATACCGAAGGCCACGTTCTTTCTTATGCTCTCATCCGTAAGATAAATGAACTGGGGTATATAACCTATCTTTTTTCTCCAGCCCCTTACATTCTCAGCTATATCTTTTCCGTCTACCGTTACCTGACCCTTAACAGGTTCCAGCAGCGAGAGTATTATATCAGCGGTTGTGGTCTTTCCTCCGCCTGAAGCTCCTATCAATGCTACGGACTGTCCCTTCTTTATCTCGAGTACCGCATCCTTAAGTACATCCTCTTCGGTCCCTTCATATCTGAAAGTCACATGCTCGAGACGTATCACCTCATTGAAGGGGAAGTCCTTTATGTCTTCGGAAAGTATCTCGTCATTCACATCCATCTCATCTGCTTTTTTTATATCACGGTAAACGAGCTCTAATGATGCCCTGTAATATACAGCCACATTGACACTCGAATAAGTAGCATTTACGCAGGGAAGCAGCTTGAAAGCTGCCACAGCAAAGGTTGCCAATTGGGGAAGCAGTTTCATGTATTCACTGTTTGTCGACAGATTGAAAGCAAGGAAACCCAGAACCGAAACTACAGCAAACACTTCGATAAGATACTTCGGCATCGTATTGAAGGTAGCATATCTGACATCCAGCTCCGTTTTCTTTTTGTACTGCTTGTCGTAGCTGTTGATGAACTCGTTCTCGGTGTTCATTATCTTTATCTCTTTAACACCTTCAAAAGCCTGCTTCATATGTTTGTACAGCTGTCCGTTCACATACTGGTTGGTATATCCGTCACGTCTGTTCTTTCTCTGTATACCAAAGATGACTATGAAAAGACACAGTCCCATCACTGCTGCAACGGTGAGAGTCATGGTAAGGTTCGTGAATGCCAGGAAAAGTATGATGCAGAACGCGGTAAGCGCATTTGAAAAGATCGTAAGTATATTCGAGATCAGCTGGAAGAGATTCCCGGTATCCGTATTAACACTTCTCATAAGCTCTGCGGAATTCATCTTAAGGAAAAAAGCATAAGGCTGTTTAAGATAAGCTCTCATAAGCTTGGTAGCAAGATCTCTCTTCAATGATGCCGAGAATTTAAACTGCTTTCTGTATACCAGACACACGTAGATATTCTTTAAAACATAGATGGCGACTGTTATTCCTATCATCACCAGCAGCACATCTTCTTTTGTCTTCGCATTGGTAAAGCTTAAGATGATGCGGCCGAATCTGTTTTCCTCTATGCTGCCCTGGTCCATTGCCATATCCATTATCGGATACACAATGGTAACACCTAATAGTTCTGTTACCGAAACAAAGAGTAACAGTACAAAGAGTACAAACAGACTGAGCTTTGTTTTCTTGTCAAGCAGATAATCAAGTTTCTTTAAAACAGACATTTTAATTCTTCCTCTGCGATATTCCCGTTTTCATCCGCGAATATCCATTCCCCGTTCTTAGGATACGGATTCCAGAATTTTTTCGGCGCTATCTTGCGCACGGGATTGATCAGTCCCGGATCATAGGAAAACGAGCTGAGTCCCGTGACCAGCAGATCTGCCCTGCACATATGCACAAAGGATTCCACTGCCGGCATGTCCAGACAGAATCTGACTTTTTCCAGTTTCTTTATCTCCGGAAAATCATCGACACTGCCTTCCGAAAAAATATAATAGACCGCTTCCTTATCTTTAGCCTTAAACTGCTCTTCTATGCTCTCTATCACTTTCACATAATAACTTTCATCCAGCCATCTCTTGCGCATGGATTCGTCACCGGCCTTAAGTCCTTCCGAAACATCACCCCTGCGTATATGTACTGCCACGTTGAGTTTTTCTTTATCGTAGATCAGCTTATCTTCTTTTCTTGCAGCGGCTTCAAAGAATTTCTTCCGCATGAAAGCATTGCCTGCCTCCATATCCTTCGGCGCGCTGTCCTGCTCGAACTCATTTAAGAATATGATTTTCTCACCGCGGTAGGAACGTATTATCTTTTCGATCAGCTCCCTGCTCTGCTTATCACGCATATCGTAGTAGGGCAGCTTCACTATGCGGTATCCCTGATTTACCAGCTTATCGCAGCTCTCTTCCTTTTCACCAAGCCCCAGCGCCCTGTCCCACTCTTCCGTGACCATGGGAGTATAAGCATATTCAAGTCCCAATGCTTTTGCATTTGTCACGCCGGCTCTCCATACATCCAGACCGTGACCGAAACCCGCGCCGAAATTAGGTTGCTGGGTCATATACTGTATCATGTAGGTTTTGCCGGGCTGTTTATTCCTGTGCCTGTATGACGCATAAAAGATATTTGCCTTCTCCCTCTCTTTTATCAGCTTAAAGAATGCCGAATGGAGCTTGCGGAAGAGCTTATCTTTTTTTGTGCTGTAATCATGCCTGTACTGCGTCATGACCTTGCTTCCTCGTATATTTCCATGAGTCTACAGTAATTCTTTTCCTCGGTATATTTATCTTCGTATTCTTTCAGGGCATTTTCCGAGAACGTTTTACGGTCAGCCTGTTCAAATTTCTCTATGCACTCATTAAGCGAAACTGCTGTGCGCTTATACTTTAAGCCTGTCACGCCTTCTTCCACCAGTGCTCCCATATTGCCGAAATCATTGGCTATCACAGGTACCCCGGCAGCATAAGCTTCTATCACTGTCATACCGAAGGTCTCATACCAGGTGGATGCTGCTATCAACGCTTTTGCGCCTTTAAGATAAGCGTTCAGTTCCTCGCGTTCTATATGCCCTTTATAGTCGATATTATCAAGTTCATGTTTCTTTATATATCTGCGAAGCCTGTCCGCGCAGCTTCCGTCTCCGATCACCACCAGCTTCTTCTTATTCAGACTGAAGGCCCTTGCAACCGTAGCAATACCCTTGTTCTCCTCGATCCTGCCGATAAAGATATAGTAGTCGGAATCCGGATCATAATTGCTGCCCGGCGTAGAGGTGAAATTCGGCTTCACATATATTCTTTCAAAGCCTTCAAACTTATTCTTATCAAAGTCCGTAAGCGCTATATAGTTAAGCTTTTTATATATGCCCGTGAGTCTGTGGATCAGCATGGACAGAGTCATCACCAGAGTCTGGGGTAAACTGTTCCTGTAACACTTATGCTTAAGCGCACAGCCAAGGCCTTTCTTCACGCAGTCCTCACAGCAGCGGCCCTTCCTGTAGAACTCGCCGTTGGGACACAGTAGCCTAAAATTATGCATGGTCTGGACCACCGGAACTTTTTCCGAAAGCGCGGCATAATAAACAGCCGGGGATATTACATGTATCGTGTTATGCACATGCACTATGTCCGGCTTCTCCTTACGGATGATTTTCTTTATCTCATGATAGCTCTTTAATGAAAACAGACTGTTCAGCGCGGCGCCCGCACCGCCCTTTATACTGTCATTTGAACGTATATAGGGAATGACCTCATGACCGTGAGCTTTAAGCATCGCAGTCTCGTTCTCCACTACGCTGTCCTCACCGCCTCTTACCCTGTATCTGTTGTGAACGATCATCACCTTCATATAAGCAGATATTATACCATAATCTGCCCCTTTTGAAAAGGCTTCTCCCCTCTGGGGAGAAGCTGTCACCCGAAGGGTGACTGATGAGGGGGAACACAGAACTTTCACTTGTAAATACCCCCTCCACCCATTATAATGATATAGTGCTTTTTAAGGAGGAAAAAATGGAAAATTACAATGAAAACCAGACTCCCGGACACGGTTCCCAGGAGCCCGGCAACAATAATAACAATAACAACGGTAACGGTAATAAAGACAATAATAACGGCGGACCTTTCCCCAATATCATGGCCTTTATCGTCATGACCTTCATAGCCCTGCTGCTGATCAGCTGGTTCATGAACCGCTCGGCTGCGCAGTTGCAGGAGATCAGCTATAACGAGTTCATCAAGCTGGCTGAGGAGGGCAAGATCGACAGCATCACCATAGACAGCGACCATATCAATATCGAGCTTAAATCTTCAAAAGAAGGAGCTCCCAAGGACTGCTATACAGGTCTGGCGGAAGACCCCACCACACTTACCGACAGGATGTTAAAGCTCGGCATCAAAGTCAGCAGTAAGGTTGAGACCGGAAGCAGCATGATACTTTCCATATTGCTTACCTATGTGCTTCCCCTGGTCATCTTCTGGATATTTTTAGGTTTCATATTCAACCGCATGGGCAAGGGAGGCGGCGGCTTCTCTCCTTTCAGCGTAGGCAAGAGCACTGCCAAGATGTACGGAGGCAAGGAGACAGGCATTACTTTCAAGGATGTGGCCGGCGAAGATGAGGCCAAGGAATCTCTGGTGGAGATAGTAGACTTCCTTCACAATCCGGGCAAATACACCAAGATAGGCGCCAAGATCCCCAAGGGCGCGCTGCTTGTAGGACCTCCCGGAACAGGTAAGACTCTGCTCGCCAAGGCCGTAGCCGGAGAAGCAGGCGTTCCCTTCTTCTCACTTGCTGGTTCCGACTTCGTCGAACTCTATGTCGGTGTCGGTGCATCCCGTGTACGTGATCTTTTCAGGGAAGCAGAGAAGAGCGCTCCCTGTATCATCTTTATCGATGAGATAGATGCCATAGGCCGCAGCCGTGATTCACGTTACGGCGGAGGCAATGATGAACGTGAGCAGACTCTGAACCAGCTGCTTTCCGAAATGGACGGCTTTGATGCCAAGAGCGGTATCATACTTCTGGCTGCAACCAACAGACCGGAGATACTTGATAAGGCGCTGCTGAGGCCCGGACGTTTTGACAGACGTATTATAGTGGAAGAGCCGGATCTCAAGGGCCGTGTGGAGATCTTAAAGGTTCATTCCAAGGATGTGCTGATGGACCAGACCGTCAATCTTGATGAGATAGGTCTTGCCACCGTAGGCTGTGTAGGCGCGGATCTTGCCAATATGATCAACGAGGCCGCTATCCTCGCAGTCAAGAACGGCCGCGAATACGTATCACAGAAGGATCTGCTGGATGCAGTGGAACTGGTCAGCATGGGTAAGGAAAAGAAAGACCGCATCCTTTCAAGGCAGGAACGCCGCATAGTTTCCTACCACGAAGTAGGCCATGCCCTGATCCATGCCCTGCAGAAAAATACCGAACCTGTGCAGAAGATAACCATCATTCCCCGTACCCAGGGTACTTTGGGTTATGTCTTAAGTTATCCCGAAGAAGAGAAGTTCATGCAGACCGAGAAAGAACTGCGCGCCGAGCTGGTCAGCATCATGGGCGGACGCGCCGCAGAGGACATTGTCTTTGACACAGTCACCACCGGCGCTGCAAATGATATAGAGAAAGCAACCAAGATTGCAAGAGCTATGGTCACACGTTTCGGTATGACCAAACGCTTCGGCCTTATGGGTCTTGAGACGGTTCAGGACGAATATCTTGACCGTCACACCGTCGGCAATTACGGTGAGGATACCGCAGCTGCCATCGATGAAGAAGTAATGGCTATACTGAAAGCCAGCTACAAGGAAGCAAAGAGACTGCTCAAGGAGAACCGCGAGATACTTGACAAGATCGCGGAATACCTTATCGAGAAGGAGACTATCTCCGGTCACGAGTTCATGGTTATCTACTGCCGTGAAAAAGGCATCCCTCTTCCCGAAAAGGAAAAAGGATCCGAAAAGCCCGCAGTCATTGATGCTGCTCTCACTTCCGAAGAGATAGTTAAGAACGAAAAAGGAAAGGAAGTCATTGATTCTTCCAGAGGACGCCTGCCTAAGCCGGTTTCTCCCTCTTTCAACGGAGACAGCAGTGCGTCTAATGTGACCATACTTTCCGCGCCTCCTGCCAGTGAAGAGGAAAAGCAGGAAGAGGCTGATACGAAAGAAACAGCGCCAGAACCGGCAGCTTCCGAAGAAAAGCCCGTTGAGGAAGCTCAGGCTCCCGTAATACTCGGACCTTATGTTGAAGCAGGTACAGCTGATACCTCTGCTAATGAAGAGACTAAAGAGTCCGAAACTAAAGAAGCTGAAGAAAAAGAAAATGATGATAAAAAAGACGACGATGATGATGACTTCAGCTCCCTGTTTAAGAACCGAGTTTATAACAATTTCGAAAACAAAGAATGAGTGAAAAGTTTGATGTAAAAGAAGAACTGAAAAAACTCCCGAAGAAACCGGGAGTCTACATCATGCATGACAAGGATGATACGATCATCTACGTAGGTAAGGCCGTAAACCTGAATAACAGGGTGCGGTCTTATTTTCGCGAAAATATCGGCCGCGGTCCCAAGATAGACCGCATGGTATCCCTGATCGAACGTTTCGAATATATAGTCACGGATTCCGAGCTGGAGGCGCTTGTACTGGAAAACGATCTTATCAAAGAATACCGTCCCAAATACAATACGATGCTCCGCGACGACAAGACTTATCCTTATATCAAAGTAACTACCGGCGAAGCTTATCCGAGGCTCATCTTATCCAGACAGATGAAGAAGGACCGTTCAAAGTATTTCGGACCTTATACCAGCGCAGGCGCGGTAAGGGAGACCATCGATCTGATCAATTCACTCTACGGCTTAAGAAATTGCAATCGCAAACTTCCGAAAGACATAGGTAAGGAACGGGCCTGCCTTAACTATCATATAGGTCAGTGCTGTGGTCCCTGCATCGAAGGAAAGGTAAGCGTTGCGGAATACGCAGAGAGAATGGATAAGGCTCTTGATTTCTTAAGCGGCAATTTTACACCCCTTATCAAAGAACTGGAAACAAAGATGAATGCTGCCTCCGAAGCCATGGACTTTGAGGAAGCCATACGTTTAAGGGATCAGCTCGAAAGTGTAAAGAGCATCGCGCAGAAACAGAAGATCGAAGATATGAACAGCGAGGACAGGGATATCATAGCTCTTGCAAGGGACAAGGACGATGCTATCGTGCAGGTATTCTTTGTCCGCGCAGGCCGCATGGTGGGACGCGAACATTACTATATGAACAACAGTGAAGCCGAGACTGATGAAAGTATACTCACAAGCTTCATCAAACAGTTTTATGCAGGCACGCCCTTTATCCCGAGGCAGATCATGCTTTCCGTGGAGAGCAGTGATACAGAGCTGATAGAAAACTGGCTTTCTTCCAAAAAGGGCAGCCGCGTGTATCTGATCAATCCAAAGAAGGGGCAGAAAGAAAAGCTCATAGAGCTGGCAGAACACAACGCTATGCTCACCCTTACAAAAGATAAAGACAAGCTCATCCGGGACCGTGAACGCACTACGGGCGCCGTGGAAGAGCTTGAGGAACTGCTGGGTCTTTCCGGCTTAACGCGTATGGAAAGCTATGATATCTCCAATATTTCCGGCTTTGAAAATGTAGGTTCCATGGTCGTATACGAAAACGGAAAACCCAAACGCAGCGACTACAGAAAATTCAGGATACGCACGGTGGTCGGTCCCGATGATTATGCCAGCATGCGGGAAGTGCTGACCAGACGCTTTACCCACGGACTTAAAGAGAAAGAAGAAGGAAACGAAAACGGGCATTTCAACCGCTTCCCTGACATCATACTGATGGACGGAGGCCGCGGCCAGGTCAATATCGCGCTGGAAGTATTGTCTTCACTCTCTCTTAACATTCCTGTCTGCGGCATGGTCAAGGACGACCATCACCGTACGAGAGGCTTATACTTTGACAATGTTGAAATCCCTCTTCCCCATGACAGCGAAGCTTTTCACCTGCTCACAAGGATACAGGATGAAGTCCACCGTTTTGCCATCGAGTATCACAGATCCTTAAGGACCAAAGAGCAGGTCCACTCCGTGCTTGATGATATCCCCGGCATCGGCCCTTCCAGGCGACGCGCGCTGATGCGCGCTTTCACTTCACTTGAAGACATCCGCAATGCCGATGTCGCGACCTTAATGGAAAAGGCCGCACTCCCTAAGAATGCGGCCGAATCGATCTGCAACTTTTTTAAGGCTTCACCTCATCAATAATATATATAAACTCTGCCCTGAAATCATCTGTCATAACCTTTGAAGTATTCTTAAGTCTTTCCCTTACTTCATCATAATCGGATGTTCCCTTGTAATCCGAATCCCTAAGAAGCATTCCTATCTGTGCCACACCTGCTGCCCAGGAGGTATCTTCATCCATGGTGTCTGCAATATTATCCTTTGTTACAGGGTAGGTCAACAGCTTGCTTACGTCTTCATCCGGCTCTTTGTAGCGTATTGATACTGTGAGCAGTTCATCACTGTCTGTACTATCTGCCGCGTTGTTTCCGTACTTGGATTCCACTTCAGGTATCTCGTATGCGGAATCCGTGGTCACTACTTCGTAGAGCACCGTTACGGTCTGGCCCGATCCAACCTCGCCGCCGTCCTTGGTATCATCTGCAAAATCCTCTGCTGCCATCTTCCTGTTTTCATAACCTATAAGCCTGTACCCCTTGACCAATGCAGGATTGAACTCTACCTGGAACTTCACGTCCTTTGCTACCGTAAACAGTGTGGATTCGAACTCATCCTTAAGCACTCTCTCTGCTTCTCTTGTGCAATCGATGAAGGAATAGTTGCCGTTTCCGTGATCAGCAAGCGCTTCCATCTTGTCATCCTGATAATTACCGTTACCGAAGCCGAGGCAGGATAAGAATACTCCGCTCTCCTTCTTTTCTTCTACCAGCTGTACCAGTCCTGCTTCCGAGGATACGCCTACATTCAGGTCACCGTCCGTAGCAAGCAGTATACGGTTGTTTCCGCCTTCTATAAAGTATTTCTCAGCTATCTCATAAGCTTTCTTTATACCACCCTCTCCGTTGGTTGAACCCCAGGCTTCCAATCCGTCTATGGCTTTCACGATCTTGCCGTGCTGATCTCCTCTTGCGCCCTCAAGCACTACTTCGGAATTACCTGCATAAGTTACTATGGATACGGTATCCTTGTCGGTCAGCTGTTCCTGAAGCGTCTTGAAGGCTTCCTGGGCCAAAGGCAGTTTGTTGTTATCAAACATTGATCCCGAAGTATCTATAAGGAATACCACATTGCTTCCTTTATCAGGCGCTACTTCCTCAGCTCTTATGCCTACTTTAAGGAGCAGTGTATCCTCGTTCCAGGGGCAGGGTGTCAGCACTGTGGTAGCGCTGAATTTGTCACCGTCTGCGGGCTTTGCATAATCATAGCTGAAATAGTTGATCATCTCTTCGAGTCTGATAGCTTCGCCGGATATGCCGAAGCCGTCTTTCTCATAGGCGCTGCGTCTGAAGTTGGAATAAGTTGCCGTATCAACATCCGCTCCGAAAGTTGAGAAGGGCTGCGTTGCCACGGATACAAAGCCGGATTCCTTTATCGCATTGTAATTCTCTGTATTCCAGTCCACATCATCGTATGGATCAACAGGTACTGCCACATTATTCTGAACATCCGGCCCCACCAGATACGACATGTCAAGCGTATCATCTCCTTCGCAGGCTGTAGCAGCCTCATACATCACTATATTGCCTGCTGCTATCCCGCGTGATTTGCTGCGTTCTGCCTCGTAAGAGTACAGTCCGTCATAAGCTTCACCGATCTTTTTTATTCTTTCTTCAATATCTTCATCACTATACTCTGTAGCGCCTATGGTTATTATGCCGTTTCCGGAACGCTGGTGAACACTGTTTCCGGCTCCGCCGTTACTTCCGTCTTCCTTACCGCAGCCTGCAAATACGCTTGCACTCATACTGAGCATTATCAGTAATGTAACTATTCTTTTCTTCATATATGTATCCTCCCGTTTTATCATTTATATGATCCGTTGAATTATTCTTGTTTCTTAAGCGCTTATCTTATATACGGACAGGTATGGAGGATTTATGGGGAATTTTAAAATCTTTAATATAAGAGTTTGTTGTCTTGCACTCCGTCTTGTGATATATTTAGCTTCAGATACAGGAAATCTCATATTTTGAAAGGAAAAGTTCACCATGAAGATACTCTTTTACGCAGCAAAAACTTATGATAAGAAATCTTTTGATCCCTGCCTGGAAGCGTTTCCCGGGATCAGCATAGACTATATAGATCACGAACTGGAACCCAGAACTGCCGCGCTTGCGGAGGGCTATGATGCTATCTGCGCTTTTGTCAGCGCAGATGTCGGAGCAGATACATTAAGCATACTTGCGGAGAAAGGCGTTAAGAGCGTACTTATGAGATGTGCCGGCTATAACAATGTTGATATAGCCAAGGCAAAAGAACTTGGCATACAGGTCAAGATAGTTCCCGGCTATTCACCGGAAGCCGTGGCGGAACTTGCCATGGGGCTTGCCCTTGCAGTGAACAGGCGCCTCTACAAAGCATATAATAAGGTGCGTGAGAATGATTACAGCCTGCGAGGATTGCGCGGTGTTAACTTCTATAAGAAGACTGCAGGCATAGTCGGTACAGGAAAGATTGGAGCCGCCATGTGCCGTATATGCAGAGGCTTCGGAATGCGCGTTATTGCTTATGATATGTATCATAATCCTTCTCTTGAGGATTTTGTCGAATACGTGACTATGGATGAACTGCTGGAACAGAGTGACCTGATCTCGCTGCACTGTCCTTTGCTTGATTCCACTTATCACATGATCAACATCAACTCAATCAAAAAGATGAAAGACGGTGTGATACTGGTCAACACCTCCAGAGGCGCATTGGTAGACACAGACGAGCTGATCGAAGGCATACGCATGAATAAATTCCTCGGTGTAGGTCTTGATGTGTATGAAGAGGAGACAGGCAATGTCTATGAAGACAGATCCGATGAGATAATGCCTCACTCCGTAACAGCAAGGCTGCTTTCCTTCCCTAATGTGATGATCACCTCACACCAGGGTTTCTATACAATGGAAGCACTGCAGGCCATAGCAGAAACCACGCTTCAGAACATGGTGGATGCGGATAAGCATAAACGCACTGGCAACGATGTCGCCTGACTATAAGGCTTCTCCTTGAGGAGAAGCTGTCAGCCGCAGGCTGACTGATGAGGTGTTCTTTACATATCGAGAAATCTTAGCATTTTTTTCGCCATCTCAAGGCGTTTCAGGCTCGAGAATGCGGCGCAGACTTTAAGTTCTTCCGCATTCCCGCCTTGGTATTTGAGATTGTCTTTTATCTTCTGTGAGTCGTCCATGCGAATGGCAATGGGCAAATCGTTTTGATATACTATACGGTCCTCATAAGCTTTCAGTTCATCTTCCGTAAAGACTCTGTCCAGAGTAAGCACATATTCCTGGGCAGCCAGATCAGTGATAAAAGCCTCATCTGATACCAGCAGGTCTATTTCTCCTGCCATAAGCAGCATAGAGAACCGCTGCTGATCCTCATAGGTGTAATTTACTTGAGTTCTCGCGGATTCGCCCGAAGGAATATATATATTGGTTTCTACGGTTATCTCCTGGCGTTTGGGATTTTCAAGATATTCGGAAGTAAAGGGCATCTCTATATTGGATGTCGTGGTTCCCTGGTTTTCAAAGTTCACGAACATGACTGTCAGCATATTCTCTTTTTTTGTGATCATATCAACAACGAAAATTATCAGCACCAGTAAGATGATCCCGCCTGCTATGACATATTTCAGATAATAGTCTTTAAAATACTTCCATTTCTTTTCCGGGGAAGCATCCTTTATCTTTTCTCTCTCTTCTTTGAATTCATCCATTAACGGCATGCCGCAATACCTCTTTTCATAAACATACCGCTATATTATAAGACCTTTTCCCTTTTAACGCAAACAGGAGTGGAATCAAGGTCAATCAGGGGGACGGTTCAATCAGGGGGACGGTTCCGCGGTTGATTTTATCAACCACGGAACCGTCCCCCTGATTGAACCGTCCCCTAGATCGGCCTTATTTATCAGTCTTCCGTATCCAAAATGATCTCTTCCATATACATATCATCTGTTTGTTCATAAGTCTGATCATCATCCGCGCCTGCGCTTCCCAACTCGATATAAGTCACTCCCTTCGCAGGATTTTTATCCGCTGATGAGTGATAACCCTGACCATCGAATTCGCTTATATCAAAGTAAGTAAAGGCGTTGTTCGGATCGTCAATATGAACATGCAGGTTGCCGTTCTCATCTATATCATCGGTCACATCCACCTTCAGATTCTTGTATATAAAGGTCACCCGTCCGTCATCACCTGTCTCCAGGAAGCACTCGTTATTCATATGCTCCGCAAGCTCTTCGGCGCCCATAGCTGTACTGTTACCGTTCTCATCGATCACCACGCCTCCGAAACCTCTCTCCATGCCATTTTCATCGATCAGCTTATATGCGCCGTCTCCTTCTTCTTCGATCTCAACGGTCTGTTTCGAGCCGTTAAGCCACATTTCCATTTTGGTACGTATCCCGCCAAGATCCGATGCGTAACAGAATCCTGCGCTTCCTACTGTGATTACGCTTATGGCTATTGCTGCTGCTATTTTACTTATTCCGTGTACTGATTTAAACATGATCTTCCCCTTTCTGTCTTCTTCCAGGCGCTCATCAAGGCGCTCTCTGAAATCATCGGAGAGATGCAGTTTATTAAAACTTCTCTGATAGTTTTCTCTGTTTTTATCTTCACTCATCTTCCCATCCCTCCAGTTTGGTCTTCAGTAACTTACGGCCGTTTAAAAGTCTTGTCTTTACGGTATTTTCGGATAGCTTCAGTATATCCGCTATCTCTCTGGTCTTGTATTCTTCAAAATAGTGAAGGTGCAGCACGATCCTGTATTTTTCCGGCAGTGCCAGAACCTCATCCATCAATGTTTTGTCAGATGCATCCTCAAATACGAGGCTATCCATATAATCTTCATAGGATGTTCTGTTTCGGTTCCAGAAGAGCCGTATCGTGCTCTTTGCCGCATTTACGGTGACCCTCAGCAGCCATGCCTTTAAATGCTCTTCGGATTCAAACTCCTTATCGCTCTTATACAGCGCTATAAGCGCATCCTGCACCGCATCTTCGGCATCCTGCGGCTGTCTGCATATGTTAAATGCCGCCGCATACAGCCTGTCTCCGTATTTTTCACATATCCTGTCGAAATCTTTAACCATCAGCTCTCTCCGTTAAGAGTTTTTTCTTTCTTAAGACGTCTTACATATATAATACTCCCGGGAAGTGAATTTGGTTTTATTTTTATAATATTTTTAAAGCAAAACCCCCGGGAGATCCCCGGGGGTTTAGATTTAGTTCTGTTGTAATGCTTTGGTCAGCTTATCTGTACCACTTAGAATCCAGCTGGCCTTTGATCTTCAGCTTCAGGTTCTTGTAGCCGAGAACCTTACCGTTCTTCAAATCACCATACATGGAAACCGTTGCCTTGGGACGTGCATTCTCTGTAAAGTTGTATCCATCGGCACGCATGCTGTTTGTAATAACTGTAGCATTCTTGCCGGTAGTTGTTATTACATATCCCTTGCCCGGTATGTTCTGGATCTGTACCTTAACAGGCTTAGCATCTCCGTTGTAATACTTCATGGTCTTCAGATCCACTGATCCGCCCTGTACTCTCTTAGGATCATATACTCTGTATTCTCTTATGATTGCTCCGGCTTTTCCGTCTGCAGAGAGACCATAACCGCCTTTACCTTCGATCTTTACTACGACTGTAGCAAATTCCTGACCGGGGATGAGCTCAAGCTTATTCTTATTGGTTATCTCATCCTTGCAGGTCCGGTCTTTATAATACTTGATCGTATAGTCGCGGCCCTTCTTATACATCATCTGCTTAGTTGCTGTAAATCCGTCTACTATACGTCCACCATAGATATTGTCTGTATCGTTGTAGTAGAAGAAGTACGGTGTGCTGAAATAGGTACCGGCTTTTCCGGTATATGCAACATCCGGAATGATCAGATTACTGGTGTTATCACCATAATCATATGCTGCACCGTATCCTTCAAAGGATGTTTCTGCTATCTTGAACTCACCGCCCTTGATGGCCTTTGTTCCCTTGAAGTTTCCGCCAAAGTTGATGGTATACTTAGCTGTGCCGAGCTTCTTATTCTTGGTTATCTTTACGTATACGGAATCTGTACGTTTAAACAGATACTCGTTACCCTGATAATCCTTTCCTACTACTTTTCCGGCATACTTATCGATACCATAGTTGTCAAACTTCACATACTTCTTGCTGTCGTATGCATATCCAAGGTTTATGTTGTTTGCGACTATCTTAAGTACAGGCACTTCATTAGCAGCTGCCTTGTATATACCTCTCTCAAGGTTTGCTCCAAGGATGTTATCATACTGATAACCAAGCTCATATGCTTTGATCTGATCCATGTTAGTCGTTACATCTGTAAGTTTTACAGGTGTGATCTTGAAGGTCTTCTTGATCAGTTTCTTTCCGCCATACTTGCCCTGACCTGCAATGTATACCTTATATGTTCCTACATTGTGTGCACCATCAAGATTACCCCAACGATCAACTGATTCTTCTACATAGATCTGATAATCAAGTGTTTCTGTGATCCTGGGAGCATCCTTACCTTTACCTGCCGTAACTGTCATTGAAGGTTTTACTACATCAATGTCATCTCTGTAATAATTGTAAGGAACTTTCTTCTCATTGATCTTAACGTTCAGCTTTGCATACTTGTCAACAACTATTACCTTGATCAGAGCTGTATCGGTATAATTGTTGATACCTGTTACCAGGATCCAGCCGTCGTTATTAAATACAGTTGTAGCACTTTCAACCTTATAATCTTTCTTTGCTTTCAGCGGCTTTGTATAGTTATTAGCTCCAAGATAGAGGTTAAACTTAAGATTATTAAGCTTCTGTCCCTTCTGTACGGTAATGGTTCTTGCATAACCGTCACGAGCATAGGTTCTTGCTGCAGCTATGCTGGCAGGCACTATATCGAAGTCCATCTTAGCCGTGCCCTTTACTCCATTTGTACCCTTAACAGTGATCGTAGCTTTCTTCTTGGTAGTAACCTGTACATTGTTCTTGTAGCTTATCTTGTAGAACTTGCTATCAAGTCTGGTTCCGTTATACCATACCCATACTTCAGGCATTATCTTGCCTCCGGTATATGTATAATCATTATAGATATCATCTGTTGCGCCATAAGGCCAGGTAACATAGAGACCTTCTCTCGGAACATGTGTAACAAATGTTACTTTGATATCGATACTGCTGAAATCTGACCATATTTCTTCATTATAGCAGGTTCTGATATCAATAGAGTTTCTGGTCGTACCATCTGCCATGAAATCCGGCCAGCAGTTAAGTCTCTTGAATCCGGTTACTTTCTTTTCTGCTACACCCAGTCCCTCAACTGCTTTTCCGAAATAGCTGGATGTTGAATACCAGAAACCGTCTGCTGCAGTGGTGCGCTGTGCTCTAGCGTAATATGTATCGCCGGCTTTCAGGCCTGAAATATAGTCGGAATTCTCTGCATTTGTTGCCTCGTAAGGCGCTCTCATCTTAACATATACCAGATGATCGCTTACATACAGGTTCTTAACCTGAGAACCGTCTGCATTAAGTATCGTTGATTCAATAGTCGCATACTCACCGATACACTGATTTGCAGAGATCTGAGCTCTGGTCTTATTACCTGCTGCGTCGTTCATGGATACGCTTGCAAGATCAAATAAGGATTTAGAGCTGTCTGTATAAACTACACCTATAGGATTGTCTGCATTCATCGGGAATCTGGTTGCCAGATCCAGATACAGCTCACCTTCAGGCTTGCCCCAGCCTTCACTTACACCAAACTGATCTTCACCGCCATAATAACCTACGCTCCAGTCATAGTTTCCGTATACCGGTTCATATGTTGCATCATTTGCGTCTACTAATGCCATAGCCAGAGGTACTTCATCAGTATTAGCTGTCTTAAAGGTAGCTGTTACATTGATTATGCTGTAGTTATCCTCTGTATTTATTGCTGCATTATCACTTACTGTTACCTCTCCTACTGCTCCGGGAACAACAACCTTTACATGCTTGGAATCAAATCCGCGATAGAAGGTAAATGCATTGGGATCATCTTCCTTCAGAACGACATTGTTATCCTCATCAAGAACATAGGTGTCGAGTTTAAGTACGAAGTTAACAGTATACTCAGTACCCTTTTCTCCGAATACTGTCGGCGCTTCTACTACTGCACCATTCTTATCAACAAAGCTTGTAACCTGATCTTCCGAAACACTTGTCTGACGAGGTGTACCTATGTAGTTATCATAGCTGTCAACATAGTATACTTCTGCATCTTTCACAGGCATCCTGTCTTTCTCGGGTGCATTCACTGCAACATAAAGTGTATTATAGTTATATGTTCTCTTAATTGTCAGAGGATAAGGATCCGAGGTAGCCTGCTTGGGATTCTCATTGTATGCGGTCTGGAGATTTGCAGGTCCTCCCAGCCAATCCATGTACATCCAATCCTCAACATACAGCTCACCCTTGTCACTTGAGTAATATGCATTACCATCGATCAGATACCAGGTATGAGGCTCAAGTCCTGTAATGAAATCCGCATAACGTTTTCCGTCTATCTCTCTGTTTGCGGGCGCATTAGGATCAGTGATCTCTCTGTCGTACTCAACCTTTGCCTTATCAGGAGTAGCTGCTTTCTTATAGTAACGTACTGCTATAGGCTTAGTCTCTACAAGTCCGTCCTGAGCAGTAAACTTGATAGAATCATCACCGCTTGCTGCCACATTTCCGCTTATGGTAAATACCAGGCTGGAAGCGTTAGTATTATCATCCCAGTAGATCAGCGTATACTTATTAATGTACTGCTCTATCATCTCATCATAAGTGAAATCATCATTGATGGTTCCGCCTACGATGCGATAAGGCTTATCATTATTTACATTTGTTGTAATGGTATAGTAGATGAAATTCTCCTCATCATATACCTGTGCGCTTATATCCTTAACGGCAGGTTTGAAGTTTTCTTCATCCCAGAGGAACTTACCGTTGTTAAGAGTACCGTTAAAGCTTATTGAAGGAAGTGAAGGTATTCTGCCCCATTTATTTACAGCTTCAACCGTTACCCTGGTCTTCTCACCCGGTGCCACATAGATCACGGGATCAGCAAGACCGCCATTTCCTACTACCGTACGTCCGTTAGCTGTTACGTCTATACGATGTACATCATACTGAACAAATGCCTTAGGGAAGGTAACCTTAAAGGTCAAAACCTTACCTGTATTTGATACTATTGATATCTTTGAAGGATCAACAGCGATTGAAAGCCTTCCGGCATCAGTATTAAGAGTTAATCCATCATTGATGTGTATGTTCTCAACGGGCATATTCTTAGCAAATGCCATATTGCTTGATATGGTATTATTGCTGGAGATAGTAAGTGTTACAGTTGCGCTGTACTCCTTATCTTTCTCAAAGAATCCGTCCTTATTTGTTGCGCCTTCCCATGTAACATTGGTCACATTGTAGAAGAAATTGTAATCATAGCCTTCCTGGCCAATGTTGAAAGCATTGAGGATATTTATATTATTTAAATTCTTGGTAGCTATAGTTCCTCTTTCAACATCCTCAGCCTTTACAGGAGTATGTCCTGCCATGGGAGGAATGATATTAACGTATACGTTCTCTGCTGACAGAAGTATCTTCTGGCTTGCATTAAGTACTTCGGTATCAGCATTAACCTTCTCCAGCCATACACCCTGCTCTATATCCTGAGGTGTAAAGTGGGATGTATCGATATACAGGCAATATACGTTATTTGTAGTCCAGGATCCGTTAAATCTTCTTACGTCTACAGTCTTGGTTCCGTCACGTCTTGCAGCTATCTTATCGCTGATGTCTTTAACATAAGTATTTCCGAGACCGTTATAAAGCGCATCATAAAGTATTGCACCGTTGTTGGATACACTGCGGAGACGATAACTGCCGGCCTCAAGGTTGCTTATCTTGATAAGGCTTACAGGAATAGTATTGTTATTCTCATCCAGTACATCATTGCCTTCTTCATCCTTAAGAGTGATTCCGAGAGTATTGTCTGCGCCGACTATCTTACCTTCGGGTGCATGCTCCTTAACAACCATTACTACAGGTGTCAGGCTGGTGGTGTAATCATTACCGTTATACTTAACACCGTAGTTTGTATCTGTTATTTCATAAGTTATGGGAGCAGTTAATAATCTGATGCCAGCTTCCTTAGGATATACATCGATAGTGCCTTTCTCTTCATCAAGAGAGTACTCTACACCGGCCGGATCTATATCATCACCCCTGGCTGTGCGTTCAGTAGCATCAATAACTCCATTATTATTTGTATCCTTTACATCTCTAACATAAAGGAATTTGTTGTTTCCGTAGATACCGTCAACCTTAACGGTTTCCTTCTGATCAGCGCCATAATTATTATGGTCTTTATCGCCATACAGACCGGGTGCTTCCTTTACAAAAACGTTTTTGTCAAAATATGATGCACCGTCAGTATTAAGATTTAAATCCTTAAAAGCACTGTCGCAGTTGCCGTTTGCCTCCAGATCGCTGACCTTACTGATATAAATCAGATCCCCCCCGTTGTCATGAGGAGCCCAGTATTTATCGGAGCCAAATTCGCCGTTCTTATCAGCAGTATATATATTGTTTGCCCAAGCTCCTGCGCCGGTAGCAACATCATCTTTTTCCCAATATACTTTATACTTCTGATTTGCCGTAAGACCTGCTATCTTTGCATAATCCTCATAAACACGGCCTGCGCCGTTCTGCGCTATATAGGTCTTCTTCTGATCACCATCACCAAGGGTATAGCTGATGGTTCCCCAGCCTGCCGTATTCTCAATGGGAATACGTACAAAGATGGTAGCATATCCTACATCTGTTACCTTAATATATTCTATATCACCGCTTCCCTCTAAAGGATTGGTACCTGTTCCGTTGGGGATCTTATTGCGGCTTACGGTATAACTGATCTCAGCCTTAACGGTATATACACCGGCTTTCTTGGCATTTACTATGCTCAGTGAGTTAGAGCTCAGTGAAAATGCTTTTCTTACATTACCGTAATAAGGTCCATACTCTTCCCAGGGATCTGTATTGCTTGCTCTCTTCGCGGCACGGTATACAGTATGCCAAGCATAATAGCCGTTCTTTTCACCGCGCCATTCATAATTAACTATACAGAGATTGTCATCATCATCATCTATGTCTCTGTAATCATATTGTAACGCCTGTTTCTCTCCGTCATCATCAATAAAGAAGACGTTGGTACCGCCCATGCCGTCATCTTCGGTAACGTAATCGATACCTTCACGGAAATCAACTTCTACGTAAACATCATCACCATAAGTGTAATAAGACGCCTGATCCTCTTCGCCAAGAGTATTGTGCTCATCATCCAGTCTGTAATAAGGACCATACTCCTCATCTATTTCATAATCAGGAGCAACACCCTTCTGCTTATATTTACGATATATGTTCTGAGTGTCCCATGAGCCGTTAATATAACCGCTCCACTGATATTCATTCACATAATATCTTACACCATCAGCGTCCACATTAACCGGAGGAAGTTCCCCGTTATCTATGATATTATCATCAGTCTGAGCTACAAGATCGCTAAGTTCTCTTTCTATACCGTAATCATCCTTGAACCATATCTTCTGGTCCTTGTCTACGGTATAATCGGTTCCTTCAACCAGATCGATCTTCTTAGGATCTCCGGCATCTTTGAGCCATGATGCATTTACAGATACGACCAGGCCGCCGTCGAGTACTGCAGCCTCTTTGCCGGCTGTCAGTTCTTCGAATTTAAGCTTGCTCTTATCGTCCTTATCCCAGCCCTTTGCTACGGAAAACTTGTAAGTAAATTCCGGCATTGTTTCGCCATACTTACGCATGGGCGCATACACATCCTCATTATTCAGTGCAGCAGCTTTCTGATCGGGAGTAACATAGATTACTTTATTGTCATATATGCCACCGTTGTAATCATACTCACCTTCATCAAAAGCATAGTTATAATTACCATACAGAGAAGCTGCGTTGGGAGCTACATTATGGTTTACCCATTCCGCTTCAACAGGATCCCAATCGGATATGTTAGTAAACATAACCGCATTTTCTTCAACCAGCTCTCTGTCGTGCTTGACATCTTCATATCCTACATCTTCTTTTACAGTCTCAGCCGCAGGAGCTGTCACCTTTTCGGGAGCTGCCTCTTCGACAAAGTCTGCTTTCACTTCGTCAGCTGCAACT
>JAEEGL017428056.1_pt1 | contig 75556 bp, 65 predicted proteins | sample 9134231 | NCBI WGS metagenome assembly JAEEGL01 (sample SAMN16246548, study PRJNA631951) | gut metagenome | biome: gut microbiome; feature: rumen; material: fiber-attached | host: Bos | place: Iran: Karaj | collected 2018-10 | reverse complement strand
GCTCTTCCGATTTCTGCAGACGTAGACCTTGGAGATATTATCAAAAGGTTAGCTACTATCGAACGTAGAATGCCTGACGAATATCATGACGATGACATTCTTCGCCAAGAATGGCGACACGCCCATGCTCTCTTCGCAGATGCTACCACAACTGGATTGTTTGACATGCTTAATTGGGATTTCATCCTTGAAAAGACAGACTATTTCGAATTTGCTGTTCGTATGATGAACTTCATCGACACAGTCATCACCGAAGAACAGCTGGCTCCATTCTTAAACAGAAGAGAGCAACTCATTCAACACACCATTAATCAGATGGTAAAACACATTCCAAAGGCATTAGAGCAAGGCAACAGAGATTTAGCAGAAGCTGGATACCTTCGTATACCAGAACCGCCTAAAACGAATTTGTTAATGATAAATCCAGTAAAACAAATGCCGTTGACGCCTGCCAACCCGTTGTTTGAATGCTTTACCGGCAGTCCTTTTGCAAAAATCAGGGACGACCTTTTGTCTGCTGATCCTTGGATGATTGCCTTTGCAGGATTGCTCAATGCTTATAATTTGGATATGAGTGTTGACTTCAGCACTGAAACGCTTGAGCATTTCACTATTGGTGAAATCGCTTTTACTGCGTTCTCTCTACTGGCTGAAAGCAAAGAAACAAATGTCTTCAATTGCATTACCGAAATTATCTTGACCGAGCTACTTCTCACAAGAAGCTCCAACGAAGCCGTCCAAGACCTTCTCCGTGTTTCTGAAGATAATGATAGTTATTGGGAATTTAATTCCACGCATCCGGTTCGCTTTTCTTCAGAAATGAAGACAAAGCTCCAAAACCACGATGCTTATGATAACTATCTCACGCCAAAAGGCTTCAACCTCATGAATCTGATTCTACTTCATAGCAACATCGTCCCCCACCGCATTATTCGGATTCATAATAAATTAGTACCAATCCTCAACCACATGGGATATGACGATGTCAACGCAGCCGCGCTTTGTGGCTATATGGAAGGATTGAAATGTCAATCTAAACACGCTGCTTCCATGGCTGTATTTCTGCACTATGACGAACAAGTCAAAGCAGAAGAAGATGCTGAAGAAGAAGAAAATCAGAATAATGAACAGAAAATCAGTGACCTGACCACGCAGTTAGAAACTGTGCAGAAACAGGTCAATGAACAAATGGAAGAAGCCAAGCGTAAGCACATTAAAGAAAAGAAAACACTTCAACATCATGTAATGCAAGCTGAAGACCAAATGCGAACATTACAAAACGAAAATGTTTCTCTAAAAGCCAAAATCAAGGCTCTCGAAGCAGAACGTACACAATTGCAAAACACGATGATTGAGTTCAACTTGAAAGAAAAAGATCAAACTGACATCACATCGCAAGACGAAGAATCGACTATCCAATATCCATCAAATATTGGACAGAATCTGAAAATCCTCTGCTTCGGAGGATCCGCCAACTGGGTTGCTACGCAACACCGTCGATTCCCTTACATCGGATTCTATGGATATGGCGATACCATGAACCCGTCTTCCGTCACAGACGCAGACATCATTCTGGTAAACACATTTGTGTTAAAACACGCCATGTACTGGCCTCTGAAAAATGAGGCGGACAGAGTAGGTAAAGAAATCTTCACCTTCCCTGCCAAAGGAATCAATAGTGGTTCCAACTACATAGTTGCAACGTATAATCACTATAGAGAAACCCATCCAGATGTAAAGGAGTGATCAGATATATGGCGAATTACTTTGAACTTGACGAAACCCAGCCCACAGAAGAAGAACTTCTGGAAATTGCAACAGACGAGTTTTTAGAAAGCAACACAACAGAACCAGAAACGTTTCTGACGGATTCAGTTAAACAATATATGAAGGAAATTGGTCAATTTCCTGTAATGGAACCAGAAGAAGAACTAGTCGTTGCAACTCGTCTCATTGAAGGCGATACCACAGCTAAAAACGAAATGATTGAACGCAATCTTCGCCTTGTTGTTTCAGTTGCCAAAAAGTATGTCGGTAGAAGCCCTGATGGGCAAGGACTGGACTTTTTAGACCTCATTTCAGAAGGAAACGGAGGTCTTATCAAAGCTGTAGATAAATTCCAACCATCTATGGGCTTCAAATTCTCTACTTATGCAACATGGTGGATTCGCCAAGCAATCACAAGGGCAATCGCCGATCAAAGTAGAACTATTCGCCTACCTGTTCACATGACGGAACAGAATTATAAAATCAATAAAGCACGGCAGGCACTCGAACAAGTCTTGGGTCGTGACCCAACCGAAGACGAAATTGCCGAGTATATGCACCAACCTGTGAAAAAGATTCATCAGATTTTATCTGTTCCAACTGCAAACGTATCTTTGTCCACCCCGATTGGGGAGGATGAAGATACAAGTTTGCAGGATACCATTAGAGCCTCTGCTGACGCAGACCCAGCCGTAAGCTCCGATAAAACGATGCTCAAAGCCCAGCTGGAAGAAGCAATGGATAAACTCACCCAAAGAGAACGGGAGATCTTAAAGCTTCGTTTTGGTGTAGACGAACGAAAGTCCTACACGTTAGAAGAAATTGGACTTCGATACAACCTTACACGAGAACGCATCCGTCAAATTGAAAATAAAGCTCTCGGCAAACTTCGTAAACCGGACGTTTCTCGGAAACTGAAAGACTACTTATAATGCAGGAGGCACCAGATGATCGAACTAACATCCCTAAAGAAACTGCAACAAAATAAATATGATGCAGTTTGGTCCATTGTTCGTTCCAGTAAACCTCCACGACCAGGCATCTTACCGATGCCAGCCCTTGCACCAACGAAAGAATTAACTGAACAAGTCAAACGTTGGCAACAGCAGAACCAATGGACGCCTAAAACGTTTGAGGAGAAATATAAACCGCAATACCTGCGATACCTCAAACTGAACGAGAACGCCAGAAGCCTTCTCGATACACTTGATCGGGCAGACGCATCCTATCAAAAGATAGCACTTGTCTGTGTCTGCGAAAACCCTCATTGCTGTCACCGCAGCATTCTTGCCGAAGTACTCAAAGGCAGGGGCTGTGATGTCATATTATCTTAAAGGAGGAATCCATCATGGCAAACAAACGGGACATCAAACGGGCACTCCAACATTGTAAGAAAGCACAAGGCGGTTTGCGTAATTGCGAGGGATGCCCATATGCTCCACACAATTGTGAAGCATTAATGAGCGACGCACTCGACCTTATCGAACATCTGGAAGCCGTGGCAGGTGACAATTATAAACCCATGCCACCAAGGCAACCTCTTAAAACAAATACAATCAAAGCCTAAACAGAGTAAAAGAAAATAAAAAGGAGTAAACTCACCATGAAAGCATCAGCTATCATTTGGGACACTGACGATGATGACATCGACCTTCCGTCCGAAATTGAAATTCCAGACGGAATGGAAGACGAAGAAGAAATCAGTGACTATATCACCGAACAAACAGGCTTTTGCCACAAAGGTTTTATTCTCACCGAATAAAAACACAACATAAACTGAATATAAAGGATTCAATATGTGGCTCTCAAAAGATGAAATCGAAAAGCTCACTGGAGAAACCAATAAAAATCCAGAATTTTACACCAATTGTGCCGGATATGCCCTTGGCACAAATGGTTGGTATCTCCCTGTGAAAAATCACGATTGGATTCAGAATGGCTATCGTCATGCTGACTACAAAGGTGGTTGGCGTAACTTCGAAAGAGCTTGCGTCAAATTCATCCTTCATGATTTTCCAGAATTGCGTCTCATTCCAAAAAAGGAAATTGACGAAATTAACATTGATGTCACCAAGTATGAAATCATCGCTTTTCGTATCAGGAGAGCCTGTTTCTTCTGTGACTTTCATTTCATGAAATGTGAAGTCAACGGGGACTGGACGGAAAAATGTGGACACAACCATGATATCAACAGATATAACTACGAAGATATCTACGATATCTGGAATGTCTACGACGGAAAGCTGTTTTTCTTTGTCAGACCAAGAACGACTCAAATAAGGAGATCCGCGCAATGCTTGAAACCATTACCATCAAACCCGGCACCAGAACTGCCGACATTCTGTTCTTCGACCACCTCGACTTCACAGGATATCATGTGATTCCTCTCTTTGGTCCAAACGGCGTTGGAAAATCCACGCTGATCAAACAGCTGGAAGACCGCAGAGACATTACAATTAAAACGGATGGCACACCCACCAAATTTTATTCGTATCAAAACGCCAGAGACAATTTCAAAATTCGTCAACCGCGTTCCTATATGGAATCATTTGATCCGAATTTCATGTCTGCCAAGCTTTCGGCCAAATCTATTTCCGAAGGTCAGAGTATCATCTACTCAATGTTCGACCTTCTGGATGGATTGAAACCCGGACAGCCACTGGCACCAACTGACGGTCAAGACAACCTTATTCTCCTGGATGAGATTGATTCAGGTATGTCAATTGACAACATTGACACAACCATGAGAAAAATCAAGAAACTCACCCAACAGAATGAGCATCTGCAGTTTATCTTTAGTTTTAACTCTCCCAGAGTGTTAAAACACTTCCCACGAGTCCTGTCTATGTATGACGGAACCTTTATCGAGCTTCATACCGATGAAGATATGCTTGCTGAAATCAGCAAACATAAAAAGGTTTTCGACAAAGCCCGGAAAAACTCTCGGGGAAGACCCAAAATCATCGAATAACAATGATTTATGGTGCAATCTGTTACTGATTGTCAAATGCGCCAAAGAGGAAACAGCCGTAAATTCATTTTCATAGAGGTGCACGGATGGACAAAGAAAAACTGATACGTAAATTAAGTGCTCTTCGCACGACATTTCCATCTTCTTCAGATGCATATGATCTTATCACCAGTACCATTATTTTCGTCACTGAACAAGATAACGAAATCAAACGCCTCAAACAGATGGTTTATGATTCCGATTCCAAACCAATGCCACAACCGGAACCAATACCAATAAAACCACCTGACACTCGGTCATTTCATGAACTTGGTTACATGCAAATGGCTCTATTCAACAGGAAAGGACGAAAATAACATGTTTGAATCTACAATTCATGTTGTTACACCTGAAGAACACAAAGTGTGGTGCAAACAACAGATTCAAGAAAAAGGACTATATCATGCCGTTAAAGAGCAGATTGACGGATGGATGGAACTTTGCCATGGTTTAAGCTACGGTGCTTTCGGAGAATCCACCGAACACGCTATGAACATCCTTGATTTCATAGAAACCTTCGGTGAAATCTACGGAATTCATAACCCTGACAATCCAGACACTCCTGAAAATCCATCCGACGTCTTACCAGCAAACATCCAAAACATGCTGGATTTGTTCTATGCAAACAAACATATGTATGACAAACTCCAAGCTCGCGACCGCAAGCGTGAACTTGCAAAGCAAGGAGGTTGATGATATGTCATACCCGGGATATTGTGATTTACATCATATGGCATTTGAAATCAAACGCATCCCAGGATCGTGGGTCTATGAATGCCCACAATGTAGAGCGGAAGGTCGCTATAACACCATTGCAACCACAAATGTAGAAACCATTCCGCCTGAACAATGGATCTTATCAGATCATACTATCAATAAAAAGGAGGATTCCCATGTCAACCCTGAATGAATTCTATGTCTCCATCGAAGGTATGCCTTTTGCACAGAATGACAAGAACTCCATCGCTGTGAACTTCATCTTCTTCACAGGACGCATCCTTCGCATCATCTACACGCACAAGCCACAGGAGTTCGGAATGTTCTTCACAAAACACTACGAACTCACAGAGAACGGCAAGCCGTTCTACAAGTATACCGCCAATCCGGATTCCATCCCTTCCTTCGAAGAAGAAGGACCGTCATTCCGTCCCTTCTGTGACGTCTATGCAGCTTGGTTTGCCAAGCACATCGCCGAATGGACGAAAGAATGGTTCCTGAATCCGGAACCGCAGTTCGACCTGAAGACCATTGGTGATCTGGATCCGAACTACATGCGGCTCAAAGATGACTTTGCCTATCTCCGGATGACCAATCAGCGTCCCGCTGCTGTAGCCAAAGTTGCAGAAATGTACGGCATGACCGTTCCAGACACCACCAAGATCCTGGAATCCATTCCGTAAAATCACTTTCTACGAACTCTCGTCCCAAAGATGAGAGTTCTTTTTTTCTTTCATACAACAGCACAAATCAAAACAAATTTACCAAGATAAACATTCATGTTACGAGAGAACTATGCACTCTCAAAACAGAACACAAGTCATAACAACAACCTTTTCTACACTATCTAAACTTTAGCCGTAATGACCCCCGACCAACACAAAACCGTGGAAAAAATAAATACGCCAAATGGCTATTTCGGGTGTAATTATGCATGAGAAGGAAAACTCTTAAGAACCCACGTTGAAAATAAAACTAATTCCGTTTTAAGGGTAAACCCTTGCCCATAACAAATGCATACTGCATATATATAGATGCACTTCCATTCACTGGGAGTGCATCATCTTTTCTCTCCCGTGCGTCCCGCGAGTTTCTACCGAGTGAGATACCGGAATACCCAAGGAAGGAGAGAAACCGGTATGACAATAATTAAAACGTTAAAAACAAACATTGTGGCATTCATCAAAGAAGTCACACATGCTGATGCAAAACCGATTCCACAGGTTGCAACACGCCCTGTTGAAACGCCAAGAGACAACGATGCTTTCCACAGACTCGCTCTGGAAAGTTGCTTCCATAAATAAGTCGCATCAGCTTTTTCAGATATTATTAAGTCTAATCACCTCCACCGTTTAGCCTTAATAAAAAATGACCCCCGCCCTTTTCAGGGCGAAGGTCATCATTTTTTTAGTTCCGGCTCAAACGTTACTCTTTTTGAGCCTTCTTTTTAAAGATTACCATAGCACCAACGATAATTGCCACACCGAGAAGCATCAGATAAATTGCTGTCATGCTACCGGTACCTGGAAGCTTAATTCCTTCCATTACTTCATTCACCCAAGTGAGTGAATCAGAAGCATCTTCATCAATTGTAGCTACCAAACCACTACCGCTACGGCTCAACGTTACCTTAATGGTATGTGGTTCAGCATCATTCCGTACACCAACCACATTGCCAGATTCAGTGATCGTATACGTGAATGTCTTTGACGCATCGGTGCCTAAATCATCAGCCGTAAAATGTAACGTGAACAGGAATGTCGGATCTTCGAACGCATTCACATCCACAGACGGTTCAGCTGGCACAGGACCATCTTCACTTGCAATCGTGAATGCCCACACATCGCCTTCTCGGAAGTCACGACCAGAAAGTTCTTTTGTGCCCTCAATCGGCAATTCGATATCGTTCACAACCTCGTTCACGAACACCAAATCGGAAACATCACCGTCATTAATCTTCACATCGAAGGTCATTTCCATGTTGGCAGATCCAATGGTTACATCCACATTATAGACCGTTGTATCGTAAAGATAACCACTCTGATCCACAGGGATATATTCCTTCACCGTATAATGGAACGTCTTGCCAATGTCATCGTTCACATACGGAATTGCATCAAACACTACATGACCTTCTTCATCATTTTCACCGGCAGCAATTGTATTGCCTTCTTCATCAAGAATCTGGAACATAAATTGCCGTACTTCAGTAGCCACTACGGATCCATCAGGACCATAAACTTCATATGTGAAATCTCCGCCTTCAATAACCTTCGTGGCTTCCAGGAACAACGCACCATCTAATTCGTATGCGTTCGTAAAGACCGCTGTAATTGTATCATCTGCCACAATCGTGTCCGTTGCATTAACTTTACCAATATTTGTCCAGCCGTCCAATTCACTTTCAGTGATTGTATATTTTGTACCGGCTGGTAACACAAACGCAACAGCTTGACCAACTTGCAGTTTCACAGTATCTCCAGAACGAATCACAATTGGCTCACCAACAGTATCTGTCTGATTAGATTCAAACGTTGGTTCATATCCTACAGGATAAATAATACCTTGTACATCCTCTGTATACTCAACATCTAACGGAGTATTAAACTTCAAAGTAAATTCGAACTCAACGCCCTCTGGCGTATTGCCATATCCCTCTTTCTTTAATAACAGACGCCCACCATTGTGATCTGTATTTGTAATCAACCGATTATGGTTATAGCTTACAGACGCTACAATCGTACCATTCATACCGTCCGCTACATTCACAGTGGCTGTAATTGGTCCATCATTCGTAAATCCAGTAGGCACATCAATTTCTCGAATTATATAATTGTAAGTTTGTCCAATATCTGCCGTGGTATAATGAATGGGTTCAAAATCCACACATGCCTTGCCATACAATGGATTTTTAATCTCATTTCCTGCTTCATCATAGGTGAACTCGTTTTCATCTACTGCACCATTCGTGCCTTCGCTAATCAAACGATTACCATTATACACACCAAACTTAAACTGTCCTTCTTCAAATGACTGATGAGCCCCTGTCAATCCGTTTACAACATCCTTATAAATCCGAAGCGTAATATCGCCTTCCGCGTTATATTCATTCTTTACAGTCGCTTCAGAAGTTTGACCGGCTTGAATTGTACCAGACGTATTCTCATCTTCCACAAATGACCAGCCCTGCCCCATACCGATTTCTTCAATCTCATATGTTACGCCAGCCGGAAGATCTGGAATAGTCAATGTTTGTCCTGCTTTCAATGTTACTTCAATCACGCCATCCGTCGGAACAATTGTATTCCCGGTATTATCCAACCACTGTGCATACAGCGTCACCACAGCCTTATTTGTCGTAGCCAAATCTAAAACGGCTTGCTGATCATTATAGGAATCACCGCTACCATCAGGTTGCGTATTCCAACCAAGGAACAACCATCCCTTCCGAATATATTGATTTGCTAACAATTGTGCTTGAATCCCAACCGTCATTGGTTGACGAGGCATAGAACCCATCGTAGAACCATTGCCATCGAATACGATGGAATACCCCGGACGGTCATAATAATATTCGACCAAGGTGCTATCATCATCAGCAATCTGTACACGCTGCGGATCCGGAGAAGCGAAATTATCATATGCATGAACTTCCGGCGTCACCCAATCTCCCGCATTACCTGTAAATTCTTCAGTGGCAACACACCGATATCCAGACATATCCGGTAATAACTGATAGTGTTTCACCGTATATTTACGAATCGTAGTATATTCCCAAGATGCCACTAATGTAGTGGATCCCTTTGGAACACTATAAGAACCATTTAACAAATCTCCGGTACCGTTGACTTGCCAGCCCTTAAAAATATGATGTAATCTGGAAATTTTCGTAGCATCAGGCAACGTAATATTCCGATGTTCTTCATCAACAGTAATAGTCTGATCACCAATCAAGATACCCTCATTAGCATCATAAATAACAGTGCCAGAATATGCTGTCTCCTGCCATACATAAGTACCAGCTTTTGTCTCATCATATTCCACAGTCAATTCATAAGGTGTATATGCAACACCGCCATCGGACAAAATCCATTTGCCCGTATAATCATCATTGGTTGGAGGTGTTGGTAAAGAAGAATATGCATCAGAGTCAGGAGTCCAACTATCAGAATAAAATCCATTCGGGCGACCCTTGAAAGGGCTAATATCAGAATTAATTGTAACTGACTTCAAAGAATCGCAATTTCTAAACATATCATTCATTGCCATACCATTGTTCGTATTAAACTTCTCTGGTAATGTCAACGACTCCAAAGATGAACACCCATAGAACATTTGTGCAAAACCAAAAGCAAGCTCTGTATTCATTTCCCTCGGAAGTGCCAAAGACGTTAAACTGGAACAACCTCTGAACATTGAACTAAAGCTGACGACACGATTTGTTTTAAACGTCCCGAACGTGATACTCGTCAATGACGAGCAATCCCGGAACATATTCTCAGCCGTAGCATGACGAGCTGTAGGAGTTAACTGTTCTTCATCATCCGGCGTATCCGACTCTGTCAAAAATGTTGTATCCCAATTGAACAACGCAACGCTCTCCAAAGCACTACAACCATAGAACATATTCGCAGTCTGTCGCAACGTGTTTGTTCCTAAATTAGACAAACCATCAAGCGTCGTCAAATGACTACATCCACGGAACATATCACGGAATGTCCAAACATTTGAAGTATCTACACCATTAAAATCCACATCAATCAGATTCGTGCAATCTTGGAACATATATGCCAAACTGCCCTGTAATGTAGTACCAGAACTGAACACAACGTGCTTCACAGACGATCTGTTTGTACTACTTCTCCATGGCCACACTGTATCTGAACGAACTTCCGTATTAGCCAAAGTCCCGCTCAAAGTGAGTGTTCCATTTGAATCCAAATTCCATGATAAACCGTCATATGTTCCACTTGCTGCTGACGCCGTAGTAATCGTCAATCCAAACACGCAGAGCATAATGGCGACAATCAGCCATATGCGTTTTCTCATAATACTCGAACCTCCGTCGCTAAAAAATTCAATGAACGCACCAGTTCATTGAAAGTATAACACAAAAACGTTCATCTATCAACGAAAACCAAATATGAAATTTTCATATCAACACATCAAAGGGTTCTTTAGCGAAAGCTGTGGATTTTCATTCATAATCTTCCGCATATCCCGCATCATCCACTTATCCAGAGGCATAGCCTCTTCATGGGTATACAAATTCCACCACTTACCATCTTTCAGATAATATTTGCAATCATAGACCCACCGATCTCTGGTCAAATCATAACCATACATCGCATTAAACGACTGGAAACAGATTGGCAGGCGATTCAACACTCGATATGGATACCAATTCTTATCAGATAATTGTACAAATCCATTCTCATTCTTGCCTTCTACCAAGAATTTTTCTCCTGTCTTTCGAATCGCCACAGGATCATCTATTGCCAAACGCTCAAATTCTACTCGCGTCATACCTTTCCACCCCCGGTGATCAGCTTCTTATAATCACGGCACCAGTCGTGATATTGCTTAATAACCTGCTCATGACCCGTTGTTCCAGGAAAATAATACTGTTTTCCAACCAACGCTTCAGGCATACATTCAAAGCCATCATAATTGCTCGGACTTGCAAAAACGTCTGAAACTCCGCCCCGACCGAGTTTCCAAGCCGACTTATATGATTCGTCCTGCAAAGCAGGCGGAATCGGAATATTATGCAACGTTTGAGCATCCTCAAGCGCACGACCATATGCCGAAGATACGGTGTTAGACTTCGGTGCCATAGAATTGTAGACCGTGCTCATCGCTAATGCATAAACGCACTCCGGTAATCCAACCCTTTCTACCGTCAGGAACGCATTCACAGCTACATCTAATGCTTCAGGACACGCCACACCGATGTCACAAGAAGCATTTACAATCAGTCGCCGTGCGATATATTTCGGATCCTCCCCACGATCAATCATTCTGGCAAGGTAATAAAGTGCCGCATCTACCTCCGAATGCTTCATAGACTCGATAAATGCTGAAATGGTATCGTAATGGTTATCACCATCCCGATCATATTGCTTGACCTTCTTTTGAATGCACTCCGTCGCAACATTCAGATCAATCAAAATCGTCCCATTATCTGGAACCGTCGTTCGCATTGCCAAGTCAATTGCGTTCAAAATCTGCCGAGCATCCCCATCGGCAACATTCACAAAGAAATCAATTGCTTCGTCAGTCAACACAACGTTGCCTTCGCCCCAACTATTGATTTCAAAAATTGCTCTCAAAACCAATTGTTTCATGGCGTCTTCTGTCAATGGCTTCAATTCAAAAATCGAAGATCGGGACAAAAGTGCACCATTGATTTCAAAATATGGATTTTCTGTTGTAGCTCCGATTAAAATAATCGTCCCATTCTCCACAAACGGCAACAGATAATCCTGTTGAGCTTTATTGAATCGATGAATCTCATCAATAAACAGAATTGTCCGTTGGGACGCATCTTTCAGGCGCTTTACAGCGCCATCCGTCACTTTCTTCATATCTGCTTTTCCAGAGGTGGTTGCATTAATTGCCTGAAACGAACAATTCGTCATTTCGGCAATTACTGACGCAATTGTGGTTTTGCCTGTTCCAGGAGGACCATACAAAATCACGGAAGATAAAATATCAGCGTCAATCATCCGCCGAAACATCTTCCCTTGTCCAAGAATATGCTCTTGTCCAAAAATTTCATCAATATGATGAGGTCTTAAACGATCCGCTAACGGACGTACCTGCATCAGCAATCAACCCCTTTCAAAATCAACTTATTATAGCGCATTTCTCCGAAATTTGCATTACTTTTGAAGAAAAAACTACATGAAATATTGACCAAAAAGCATATAAATTACTATATTTTTTATACAAAAAAACCGGGGGGCTTAACGCCCCCCGGCACCAGCGAGAATTTTAATTCCCATTATATGGACTCTTCCACCCTTCAGCACCTTCCTCAGCTTCATCATCCACTACCAAATAATCATCCGGATTATAATCCTGAATAACCACTTCTGGTTCTGGAGCTTTCACAATCATAGGGGCAGGACTATTCACAAATCCATCCGGAATTTCAGGACGACGATCCAGAAGACCTGCAAGATAGATAAACTCTTCTTTATAGACATCGCCTGTCACTGTGGAACATCCACGCAACAGTTCCAATGCACTATTGAAAGAAGCACTGCCGGATGCATGATTGTTAGACAACAGCATTCCAATTTCTGCAACACCTGCTGCAAACTTCATATTATCGTCCAATTCAATTTCAGAACCCTCTTTCAGAGGATACTGGAACAACCGGCTGGTATCCTCACCAGGAATCTTGGCACGAATGTTCACTGTCAACAGTTCACCATTCTTCACCCCGGCATTGGACTGATAAGCACTGGTCACTTCACCGAAATCAAATGGGCTATCAGCAGGAATGATTTCGTAAAGTGCAGTCACACGATGACCACTACCAACGTCACCGCCATCCACTTCATCATTCGCAAAATCTTCAGCAGCAAGCAACTTCGTCTCATAACCAATCAAACGATAACCCTGCACATACGCCGGATTAAAGTCCACCTGCAGTTTCACATCGCTGGCAACCGTAATGAATGTTCCATCAGCTTCTGTTACCAGAGCTTTCCGAGCTTCATAGATATTATCCAAATACCAGCAGTTACCATCGCCATAATTTGCTAACGCTGTCAGCTTATTGTCCTTATAGTTGCCATAACCAACACCCAAGCAGGTAATGGAAACACCACGTTCCTTCTTTTCCATAACCAAGTCAATCAATTCAGAAGTACTTGTCGTACCGACATTCAAGTCCCCATCAGTTGCCAGCAGAATCCGGTTCACACCGCCTTCAATAAAATACCGATCAGCTAACTCATAGGCCCGCAAAATACCGGCGGCTCCATTGGTGGAACCATAGGCTTCCAACTGACTCAACGCGTCCATAATCCGAGTCTTATCGGCAGCCGGAACTCCTTCCAACATAACCCGATCAGAAGACGCATAAGTCACCAAGCTAATCGTGTCAGTCGGATTCAATTCATCCAACAGCATCATAAATGCACGCTTGACTAAATCCAAACGATCAGAACCATGCATACTTCCCGAAGTATCAATCAAGAACACCAGATTGTGTTGTGGACGATTCTCCACCGGAACAACCTCTGCCTGCAGACCAATTTGTAACAGCTTTGTCTGCGGATTCCATGGGCAATCGCTATAGCCCATATAAACACCAAACGGCTCGCCTTCCTTGGGCTGTGGATAATCGTAATGGAAATAATTCAACATTTCTTCGATACGCACCATATCCTGCGTAATAGGATTTCCATCCATGATAGCTCGACGCAAAATTGAATAACTGGATGTATCCACATCAGCAGCAAATGTGGACAAAGGACTTGAAACCACAGATTGGAAACCATTTGGTTTATAATGAGTATACTCATTCGTATTCCAATCCATATCCATTACCGTCTTTGTCTTCATTGCAGGAGCGGCAGCGAATGGATCGCTAAACATTGCACCGCTATCAGTAGCTCCAGATGCAAACGACTGCAAAGAGACACTACCGGTGTTCACATAATTAACTGCAGAAGCTTCATACATCGCATCTTCTTCTGCCCAACCACGCATCCAATCAGGTCTTGGTGCTGCCTTATCAGACATCAGTAAATCATATGTTTCAGCATCTACACGACCGCTATCAAGCAGGCCATTTGTCTGCTGAAATTCAATAACAGCCTGCTTCGTAGCATCATCATATGTTCCCTTCGTATAAGAACCTTCTTCCAAATAACTCAGTTCTAACAAACGACCCTGAACTTTTTCTACCTTCTCCCCTGTATCACCCAGGTAGAGAATGCTTTCAGAACCGAAAGCCGTTCCGACCATTCCAAACACCATCATCACTCCCAGCATAATACTTAAAATCCGTTTCATTTTAAAACCTCCTTTGCGGTGTTATCCTCATTATATCCTAAACTATAAACATTCTCAACACCTGTTTTATCTTAATAGACGAAACAAATAGAGAAAAGTTCCATAAAAATAACGCTTCATACGGTATAACCCTATGAAACGTTAAATTAACATGTCCTATGCTCCCAAGGAAGTCGATGTATCAATCATCACTTTATCTCTCTAAAGCAACCGGTTTCGTTGCAGATCTTGGATTCGAACACACACGCCCAGCCATTTCTTCTGCTTCTGCCACACGTTCAGCATGTTTTTCTTGAGAAACCTCTTGCGTTGACGCCTGTATTTCCTGCGGTACTTGCTTTGCTTCTGCTTGTGTACCTTCCGTTTGTGCAGCGAACGTCTCTTTAGACTTGTTCATACCACCACGTAAACTTTCCAACAACTGATTAAACAACATAACCATCTGTTGCAAAACACCGGACAAACCATTTCCAAGCCCCTGTTTTATACCACCAGATGTGCCATAAGGCGCATCGGGTGTGGACTTACTTTCCGAAGACGATTGAACATCTTCTTTTTGTTCCCGCTTTTCAGCAAACGAAGAAGGTTTAGCACCATTCTTTTGGAAATCTTCACTAACAATCTGAAACGTCTGTTCTTGACGTTCCGTCAATTTCCCACTCTCTGTAAGACCTTTCTGTGAAAGTTCCTGCAGTGACTGGAACAAATGACCATTATTACCCTCCACGGCTCTCCCTTGATCGGTCAAACTATACATATAATGAGCCATCCATTCATTATCAGCCATTGGATTATTCTCCAAGAAAGATAATTCACCTTTTGATAATGCTTCATGTCGTTTCTGGAAGTCTTTTGCGGATTGTTCCAAATCACCATTTTTGGTCAACCCTAAAGAATCCACAATCCCAAACTCACTTGGCGTTAAGCCGGATCCTTTTCGAGCTGACTTCACTGCTTGCGAAAAATAATCCGTTGGCGACGACGTATTCTCCCAATATTCATTAATATCAAATTTCAAAGCAACATCCATTTTCGCCCGATCGGATACTTCACCTTTCGTATGATTTACTTCTTCATATCTTTTAAGCACATCAAGAACTTTATCGCCGGACGTTCGTTGCGGATCTACATAAGTAACCGTTGTCAACTGCTTTGTTTGCGTAGGTACCACTGGTTCAGATTCCACAACCACTGGTTTCAACACTTTACTTGACATTATTCATCCACTCCTTCATGGCAATTTCCATTCTGAATATACCACAGAATTCTCATAATGCAATCTCGGCTCATGAAAGACGAACTTATATGCCTACCACCGATACATCATACGGTTGCTCATCTTCATTTAAAAACGGATGTTTTTTCACATATTCAACAAACTTACGTTTTGCCTTCTTTTCAATTTGACGAACTCGTTCCCTCGTTACTCCATACTTTCGCCCTAACTCTTCAAGCGTCATTTCCGGTAATCCATCAAACCCCATACGATGCAGCCAAATATCTCGCTCTCGATCGGTTAAAGATTGTAAACCAGCTTGTACACAATCTGTAACATACCCTGTGACGGATTGTTCCAACAAATCCTCATAACAATCCTCCGGATCAGATAGAATCCACTCATTCATTGAAAACTCTTCGCCATCTGCTATCTTTTGAACCAAATCTTCGACACTTTCGGCAGGTCTCACCACTCGAACAGCACATAATGCTCGTTGTTCATCCTGTTCTTTCGAATGAACAGAATTTTTTCTAAAAAACTCCAATATATCATTGAAATCATATTGTGTTAAATCTGAACCATCGAAATTATAGTCCAACTCATGACATAACTTCGTCACCTGTGCACTATAATGCACAGGAACATGAAAACTATGCCCATAAGGCATTAAATATCGATTTAACACTTGACGAATCCACTGTGACACATAAGAAGAAAAACATCCTTTTACCTTAAAATTATATTTTTCAATCGCTAATAAGATGCCAACACACGCAACCTGAAATGCGTCTTCGATGTCCACGGTATTATACCGATTATGATAATAAAAAGATTCTTTCACGGCATATCGCAGATATATATCTAATAGTCGTTGTCTTGCTTGGGCTTCATTCTCCGAATGATGTACAATTGAAGCAAGACATTTAGCATATTCGCCTCGCTGTGCAGGTCGAACCTGTCTTACATACTTAATAATATTGCCCATTGAAGGACAAAGTGCTAACACTTCTCGATAGATTGATTCATAATCTAATCTGGCCATATCGACCGTATCATTATCCGTTGTCACATATCATCACACACCTTACCAACGACTATTATCGTACTATTATTTTACCAAATTTCAGTCTGATTATCAAATAACGATAATCAAAAAGGCTCCAAATCAGGAGCCCTAATCAACATTAAAAAGTTGCCCTTCCGTGATAACCAATTGTAAAATAATATACTGCAATACATCCACCACAATGCTGTTTCCAAATTGCTTATAAGCAATATTTCTATTATTCGGAATCTTAAATTTATCCCGAAAACCATCAAGGCGGGCACACTCTCTTGGAGCTAAACGCCGTATCCGATTATTAATCAAATACAAACCCGTTTTAGCCCCCACACCGCCACCATATGCTGACAGTGTAATTGACACACCTCTCGGACTATAAATACGCTCGCCTTGACCGCCTTTATTAATCATACCAATACGCAACGGCGTATTAGAATAACGTTTTGGCATACGTTTCCGCAATACCATATCGTCACGATCTATCACATATGCATCTGTTTCATCATCAGGCAATAATAGATTACATAAATGCTTCTTTAACGGAATTGGATTTGGAAATACAAATTGTGAATTATCCAAATTCTTACGAACACAAACAATATAAACTCGTTCCCGTTTTTGTGGAACCCCGTAATCTGCAGCATTCAAAACCTTATGATAAACAACATATCCAAGCTCGTCCATCGTATTCATAATCACGCCAAATGTCCGACCATCATCGTGTACCACAAAATTCTTCACATTTTCAATGATCACAACCTTTGGTTGATGATATTTCACAATCCTTGCAACCTCAAAAAACAATGTTCCCCTGGTATCAGCAAAGCCGAGTCGCTTTCCAGATATCGAAAACGGTTGACACGGAATCCCGGCACATAAAATATCATGTGCCGGAATATCTGATTCTGCAATCTTTGTGATATCGCCAGCTGGACGTTCACCATAGTTTGCTTCATAGGTATCCTGTGCATCTTTATCCCACTCACAAGAAAACACGCACTTCGCACCAAAACTTTCAAGAGCGGTACGAAATGCCCCAATTCCTGCAAACAAATCAATGAACGTCACGCCTTTCAGCATATTTTTTATATATTTAGACTTTCTAATCACTCACGCTGAACCTCCTCCATGCGTTGTGGTTCAATCGAATATTGAAAAATATTGAACCAAATTATCTGCAATTGCTTTAGCCAACAACGGTGGCACAGCATTGCCAATTTGCTGATACTGTGAAAGATTCTTTTCCCAAGACATTGTCGTCCGTTTTCCACAAAAAACGTACCTGTCCGGAAACGATTGTAACCGAGCCCCTTCCCTGGCAGTAAAATTCCGATTCAAGTAAGGATGAATGAAATTACTCTGAAAACTTGCAGGCACCGTAGGCGATGGTTTATCAGGGAACGGTCTCATATTATTTTGCGAATAAACTTTTCCGCTAATTTTGCTCGCATCCCCTCTTTGCCGTTGCTGAAATTCTTCAGCAACATCTGCAACCGATTGACCATATCCAATATGCGAAAACCGCTCAATTAATCGAGAAGTATGTCTCATAGCGATATGATTATAAATTCCATCGCTACCTTGACGAACCCACTTCTGATACTCATTCTGTGGTGGCATGATATAATCAGCTTTTTCCACACCTTCTCCAGCCTGCAATTGTGGTAAATCCATAATTGCATCCGCTATTGTTACTTGATCACAACCAAACAAGAACCCTTTCGGAAAAAGCATCTCACTATTAAACAAAATATCTTTCCGTAAACCGATAAAGAATACTCGCATCCGACTCTGTGGAACACCATACTCGGCCGCGTTTAATATGTGATATACCACATTATATCCTGCCCTGTCGTATTCACCCAAAATCACATCTCTGACCATTTCGCCCTTTTTGGTCTTCATGGACAACAAACCAGGAACATTTTCCATAACGAAAAAGTCCGGCATAAAATGCTTCACAAAGCGGACAAACTCCATGAACAAACTATTCCGCGGATCGTTTTTATCTCGATTTCCGCTCAACGAAAATCCCTGACACGGAGGCCCGCCGATAATTCCATCAATTCTTAGCACTTTATTATCAAACAAAGCATCCAAATCGGACACTCCAGTGATATCTGCCGTTATCACTTTCGTTCCGGCATGATTTGTCACATACGTCTCCGCAGCCCAAGCATCCTTTTCCACGGCTAACGCTACATCGTAGCCAGCCATTTCAAAGCCTGTGCTCAATCCACCACATCCTGCAAACAAATCAATTAACATTTTGCCAACACCTTGTTGTATCATAAATGTATTCTCTCCACAATATAATCATAACGAAACATCAACGCATTTCTCTGTCATCGTGATACCCAACATATAGTGTGTTTATAAAATCACACAGAAATAGTTTATCAAAATTTTCCTCATTTATCAACATAATAAAAGAGAAAAGGCTCCCTTATGGGAGCCAAAGCGATGTGTAATAATACTTATTTAATTGGCTTTGTATCGAATTTGGATAGTTACTGCAGAACCATTTAATACTCCAGTAATCGGGCCATTTCCATTTATCTCAATTGAACTGTCTGTTGTACAAACTGCATTATCAAAATGATAACCATTATATGTCAACAGATCAATACTGAAATGCCCGTATGCACCAAATGTATGACTACGAGTCGTCCTAACAGTTTCACTACCGCTGGCTGAAACAGTAATGTGCTGAACCGTTACCTTTGTTGCAGTGCCAAAGAACAATTGCAGAGTAACATCTTCATCCTGAATAATAATATTAGGATCAAGATCCTGATGTGAATAATAATATGTAGTGCCATTATAATATATATCGCTACTTCCAAGAACATATCCTGTCAACCCAATGGGATCACCATTATACAACTTATACGTAAGATCAGACACTAATGATGTAGCAGTACCGTTGGCACCAAGCTTCATCCGCTTCACTGTCAACGTCTTTGGATCATCTCCAAAAAATTCAATTATACAATTTCCAGAAGTATTAGCTATATGATTAAACGTTGACAAATTATGCGCTTGCGATGCCGAATAAATATTTCCATAATTATACCTAATATGTGTCATACGACCTTCATCCACCGGAGTAAACGTAAACTTTGTACCATATGGAACAAGAAGCTTCTTTAATTCCGCCTCTTCAGGCGTCAAAAGAATATTTGCTACTCCATCAACAAACTCGATATTACCAAACGTACCTGTCTTAAGTCCAGTATAATTTGGATCGAGTTCAATCCGATAAACCCTATCTTCCAGTCCATTTCGATGTGCAAATTCAATCTGTCTGACAGGCATATAATTCAATGTGATCATGATATTCTTATCCGGCATCACAACACCATGTAAGTCTGCATCAGGAATTAATCCGAAATCATTACTGATATATTCATATCCATCATAATGTTTAGGACTAATCACAATTTCTTCCTGTGCATACCACGCTATCGTTTCAGTTTCCTTAATGGAAACACGTTGTCCATTTGTATTTAAGAAAGCATGTTGCACTTTAATTTGATATGGCAAAATATCATAATACATATGAACAACCATTGGATCGTCGCCCACCACGCATTGAATATCATCCATATCATCACCAGAATAATCATTATCAGAATAGACAAAACCATCAATGGATTTAGATTTCAATAAGAAGCAATCACCCTTTTGCAACGTCGGATATTTTTCCGTATACAACACACCATATTCTGTGCCATTATGATTCCTACCAACATGATAAACCGTCACCAAATTATTAGGCAAATCACCGTCTTCTTGATAATATGACACGCCTCCATCTGTAAAATCATACATCTCTCCCTTATCATCAACAAAACTAATTTCATACAAAAACTCTCCATCCGGCCTATATTCTGTTGACGATAACTTACCCAGCGTTAAATATCCACTCCCTGACTTATTTTTAAATAAAACACCGTCATTATCATATAATGCTTCCGCATACAGTTCTCCTATCGCAGGAGAAGGACGAATTGTCGCATAATAACCATATCCTGTACCACCAGTACTATTTGCATCAGCATGGAAAACAAACGTCAACGTATCCCCACTTACACTATAATTGTAAGTATAAGATGTAGAACCGGTTAACCACGCCACACTGCTTGCACTTGTATCATAAGTATATTCAGGATGATTTCCAGCAAATATACGCAGTCTATCATTACTTCCCATATTAAACATGAGAGTTAGACCAAGCCCACGTGCACCTGGAATAGACACAATATCTACATAATCTTTTCCGCTTACGTAAGCACCATTTTGAGAACCATCTTCCCCAACGTTCGGCGTGCTTGAATATTCCACATAATTTGATGCATTACTACTCATATTTATAGGCGTAACTTTCATACAATAACCATAATTGGACAAATTGTTATATTGCGTACTATTCAATGGAAAAGCATAACTATAATACGCTATGCTCAAAGAATTGCCCTGAACATCAAACGAATCTGTCAATAATTGTCCTTCACTGCTAGAACTATACTGATAGGATTTTACTGCCGTATCTGGAGTATGATCTGCTGAATATACAGTCGGATTAGGATACTCTCCATCCCAAATGTAGAAATAACCACGTGGAGTACTATATGTTAATTCTACATGCAATGACTCAGCACCTGGGATCTTCACTACATCCGTATAAAGCTGATTCGACATATAATCGCTAATCAATGATCCATCCTGACGTACGCTATTAAAATTCGACATCTCTACAGCACTAACCGTAATATGGTATCCATAATTCGAATACAATGTATAACCATCATCCGATGGATCAAGTGCTCTACTATAATAAATGGCACTAAATGAATCGCCATTTATATCAAATTCTCGTGTAATAAGTTCAGAAGTATTGTTCCCTTCAAAGGTATACAAGGCATTTGTCGGATTACAGTCTGCAGACCAATATCTACTACCAACCTCTGCATGTGAACCAGACCACAATGCAAACAATCCATCTCTCGGATTTGAATATTGCACTTTTAAGTGCAATTTTGTAGCCCCAGGGATACGAACAATTGACGAATATGTTTTATTTGAAACATAATCCGAAGAGCCATCGTCAATCGCTGTCACTTCAATATAATAACCATAATTACTGATACCCTCTGTATAATAATTATCTGTTGATGATAAAATTGTACTATTATAAAGCACTGTTAACGAATCACCAGATATCACAAATTCATCTGTTAAAAACTCGTCATCCCTATCATACTTATAAGTATAGGATCTATAATAATTACTTGTATTATACTCCGAAGTAAATGTCTGTGTATACACACCATCGAAGGCACCGCGCCAAATCCAAAATGTACCACGCACATTCGAATATTTAACCTTGACATTCAACTTCGTTGCATTCGGAATCGTAATTACATCAGCATAATATTTGCCAGATTCGATATCACCTATCTTCGACCCATCATCCGCAACATTATCTGTATGCGAATATACAGTTTTCATAGGACCTGAAGAAAAATCATATTTATGACCACTGTCCGATAAATTCGTCGAATGTGCGTATTCGACTACCGGCTCTTCAACTTGAAGAATAGACTTGAGACGATTACCCTTCCCGTCAAAATTATTAGTACTCGAATAAACAGCACCGCCGTCTTTAATACGATACGATACAACCACGCGAATTCGCTCCTCATGCGCATCATACATATGATCTGCATCTAATGAAGCATACATTGTTTCACCACTACTCGGCAATGTTTCACGAACTGTATAATATATGTCTTTACCAACATCATCTGCCGTAAATGTTAATGCATCAAATACAATATTTCCGCCTGCACCATTGACCGCAGTCGATACAATGTTCCCCTCTTCATCTAACAACTCAAATTGAAATTGCCCCGCTTCAGCAAGATCCGTATCAAAAAACTTACTGCCAGATATACTCAAAGAACATTGTTCATTTATCGCACGATTTGTAAAACCGACTTCAGATCTCGTTTCCGCTTCAATCACACCAGAATCATCTGACTGTGCAATCAACTGCCAGCCAGACGGCGTTTCTTCATACACCTGATATACAGTATTAACAGGAATATTATCAAAAACTGCCGTTTGATTTTTTTTCAAATTAAATGTGAATGAACCATCATCCATCACAATTGCACCGCCACCATCAGAATCAAATTCAGCAGTTAATATCACAACTGATCCCGGTGCGTATCCATATATTGAATTTGTATCGCCATACGTATAACCCTTAATATTATCACGCCATCGTACAAATTTAGCCCCCGGTCTTACAAACCTATTTCTAGGTAAATAATAACTATAATTACTATCCGGAACTCTAAAAGGAGGCATACTGCCCAAAGTGCCATCGGGTGCTGTAAATAATACAGTATACCCATTAATCCCCTTTTCATCCCAAATCCAAGTTCCTTCATAATAAGATTGAAATCCAAGTCTTAATTCTGACGGCGTAAATGGTCCATACACCCCATCTTCACGAATCCATTTTCTGGATGTTGCGTGTCCATTTTGATTATAAGGTGGCGTCGGAAGTTCAGCATATACACTGCTCGATGATCCCTGGAATGGACTTTTACCACCAATTACCACAGTCCTCAAATTATAACAATCACTGAACATATTATTCATTGATGTAGCAGATGAAGCGTCCAATCCAGAAATATTTAAATATTCTAGTGCATTACATCCTCCAAACATATAATTATAATTTTCCACATATTGTATATCAAAACCAGACAAATCAATAGATTGTAATGCCTTACAACCCCGAAACATGCTCTCACATTTTGTCAACCCGGATAAATTCCACGTTGACAAGTCCACATATGACAATTTCGAACAAAATTCAAACATCGATCCGGTTATAGAAATATTTGAAACATTTCGCCATGTCTCTAATCCAATCACAGATTGCAACGCCTCGTTATAAAGAAACATGCCACCGACATTTTCCAATGCAGGCATATCCCAATTAGAAACATTTATCGTTTCCGTTCCATATGAATATGAGAACAGATAGTTAGCATCTTGTAACGTATTAGAATGCCAACCGGATATGTTTATTTTCTGATCCTTGGCGCTCTTATTTGCTCCACGAAACACATTAACAGCTCTTGTAACACCATCTAAATTCCAATCTTGTGCGTTCACATCTGCATACGAATAATAAAATAACTGATTCAAATAATCAACTTGTCCAAATGACCACCGAGGCACATCTAAAACAGTTGTACCCGACCAATCCATTCCAGCATAATTAAATATACCTGGAAATTGTGATACATTATAATTATCCCAATGAAAATCTGGGGCAATCAAATGACCACCAAAATCTTGGAACATATCCTCCACGCCCATTGAACCCTCCTTCGTAACGTTACTAACGTCCCACCCAGTTAAATCCAATGGATTTGCATATACCTTATAAAACATATATTCCAATGAAGGTGCACTAACCTGCCAACCGGTTAAATCTAAACGCCCCGTGGCACGTGCACCATAAAACGCATATGACATAGTTTTAACATTAGAAACATCCAATAACCTCAGATCTGCATCAATTAAAGATGTAGCTTCATAAAACCATTTATAAATCGAATGATTTTCTGGTTCAAACGCATCTAATACCTTAACATGTTTAAAATATTTAGGCCATGAAGGATTTGTTAACCTGTCTACCTCATCATGTGGTATGTGATATAATGTACCTGTGTATGCAACACCATCCTCTGCACGATGAACGACTCCTTGAGATTTATCCTTAAAGGCTTCAGATGTCTTCACAAAATATAAAGTATTATCATCTTCGGCACAAAGCACTGCGGCCACAACCGTATCACTCGCTCTAACGTACCATCCAGCTTTAGCTTTGTCAGCATCAGAAGAATTTGTGGCTACATACCCATAATGGGTTATAAATGTAGCACCATTCCAAGGACCGTATTCTTCATCTTCACGAACCCACTTAAAAGGCGCACCAAACGCCTCATTTCCCGGGTACATACCCAAATGAATCCTCTTCAAATGGGATAAACCAGAAAAATCAAAACGAGCAGCAGATATATTCGTTTGATACCCGGAAATATCCAACTCTTCCAATGAACCACAACCTGTAAAAATACCTGTAACCGTTGATACATTAAACTTAAAACTCTGTAAATCCAGCTTTTCCAATGAAGAACAATCCTTAAACATATAATTTGCATTATTTAACAATTCCGGATTCCAAGCTGACAAATCTAACTCTTTTAACGACGAACACCCTGCAAACATGTAGGAAAAATCTGTCACACGCGATACATTGATTTTTGAGACATCCATATCCTCACAAGCCGTAAATCCAAAAAACCAACGTGATGCAACTGGCAATAACTCAAATTCATCAAGGCACACAATATGCTTTGTACTATCTGAAATATCTTCTAATCCTGCAACAGCTCTACCTCTATTTAAAAGACACACCCGACCAGATACTTCGATCCCACTTTTAGATACAACAGATTGTTCGATATCCAAATCAGTATCAATACTTTCATCTGATTCTAAGATATACAAAGTAGCATCTTGAGAATCATACACCCCATATAAAAATCGATATATGTCCTCTGCTACCCATATTCCCGCACAGTCAATCGAAGAATATATCGAATCCAATTCTCTTGATGTATAGGGACCAATCTGAGGGTCACTATTCTCCATCATAAATGATCGCCCAAGCGGAAGCGTTATAAGGCCATAATAGCCCTGCGTAGGATTAAATTCTCCAAATTTAAATCGCACTAAACTATAGCAATTATCATATATACCAGTAGTCATAGCCCTTACAAAAGTCATACTACTAATATCCAAATATGATAATTTATAGCAATTATTAAACATATAAGATACTGATGTGACCTTCGTTGTATCAAATCCGGATATATTTAAATCCACCATTGCCAAACAGCCAGAAAACATAGATTCCATATTTGTCACACTTGAAGTATTAAACGTTGACACATCAAGTTCTTCAATCTTTGCACAATCTCGAAACATAGAGGACATGCTAGTCACATTTGAAGTATCAAACGATGATACATCTAAAGATGTTAAATTGGAACACCCGGCAAACATCCACGACATTCCTTTTACATTTAACGTATTAAAATTTGATATGTCTAACGTTTTTAAATTTGAACAGCCATTAAACATATCTGACATATCAGTCACTTGCACCGTATCAAAATCCGACAAGTCCAATATTTCGAGCACATTGCATCCATAAAACATATGGCGCATCGAAGAAACGTTTTGTGTATTAAATCCATCCACGTTTAATGCAAATAAATTACTACAATTATAAAACATATACGACATATCCATCACATTTGCCGTATTAAACCCAGACAAATCCAACGATAAAAGATTTTTACACTCATAAAACATATATCTCATGGATGTAACATCCGTTGTATCAAGTCCAGATACATTCAAACTCGATAATGCTTTGCACCCATAAAACATATAACTCATATCAGTCACATGTTGCAAACTAACATGCGATGACAAATCTAACGATTCTAATTTTGCAAAATTATAAAACATCCGTGATAATGAACCCTGTAAAACAATATTACCACGTATTTCAACAGACGTTACATCGCTATACAAATAATTACGATGCCACGGCCAACTACCGGTATCACGAGTTTCAGTATCAGCTAATATTTGAGTTTCTCCCTCTTTACCAAGAGTCAAAACCCCGGTATTTCTATCAAAACTCCAATCTACGCCATCATACGTTCCGTCTGCCATCGCTGTTCCACAGCAAAGCAACATAACGATCATAATCGTCATGATTCCTACAATTAACATTACTTTCCGTTTCATATCGTCTCAAAGCTCCTCTCGAAACGTAATATTCATAATCTTATTTTACCATTTTTAAACTCATTTATCAATCTGATAAACTCGTTAACACAATAGAAAAGGCTCCCTCACGGGAGCCAAAGATAAGGAAAATATGAAACGTAGATTATTGGATCACCGTTGCCGTTACTGTCTTTGTCCAGAACGGATGGGTAGCAATCCAGTTAGCAAGCCACTGTTTCACATCAGACACATCATAAACATTAGCATCTGAGGCAGTATCATCAGTTCTAAATGCAGTCTGTCCAACAATCTCATCACAAAGAATTAGCCCATGACCATTATATGGGTCATCAGTTACACTTATCAAATCACTAATCACAGTCCATTCATATCCGCTACCCGACACTTTATCACCCACAGAATACCCAACATCATCCAAATCACATATTAATGCAGGTCGAACACCGAAATAATCAGTACTGACAGAATGTGCATAATTACCGACACTGCCGGTATCATTCCGCACAAAATTAGCATACTTACTACTGGAACCTGGAGAACGTAACCACCACCATTGAGCCATATCAAACGCAATCTCATCACGATATGTATCATACTCATTCTTACTCAACAACGTCACATCCGTGATTTCAAACTCCGGTTCTGGCATAATACCTTTTTCTACCGCCCAATTCTCAACCCACGTTTTTGCATAAGAATCGTCATATGGCGTTGTGAGCGTTTCACTCTGCGATTTTACCCAAGTGTTACCCGGACCAAAAGGAGAATTGCCAACACAGCTATCACATAAAACAAGAGAATCACTGATCACAGTCCAATCGTATCCCGCAAACCGCAACTTATTGCCAATCTCCAAACCAGTTCCATTGAGATCACATACTAAAACAGGGCGAATGCTCCAATTTGCATTACTCGCATAGAATATTTCAATTGAACCATTTGGCATTACGTTCGATGGCACATATTGAGTAGATGACCACCATGATCCAGGTTCGCGCAACCACCAATATGTAGAAACTGACGAAATCTGAGATCGATATGTATTATACTCACTCGCACTCAACAATGTCACATCCGTGACGGTTATATCCACTGTAGGAATATGCATCATGGTAACAGTAGTTCCATCAATTGAAGCCGTATAGCCATCAACATCTTCAACTCGAATCGTATAATTTAGCGGTGCCCCATTCAACGGAACAGGATAATTCAATACAAACGCCCAATCATTAGCATCATCAACCACCATCTGATCGATATCTAATGTACCGTCCATAATATGTACTACAACAGAAGCCGGGCGCTTACCTGCTGAATTATCATTATCATCCCAAACTATGGTGCCTGCGGTTGGAATAGATACTAATTTCATCTTAATATCATATTTGCCAATACTATCATCCTGATCATAATGTATTTCTTCATACCCAGCAGGAAATGGCGTTAAAGAAGTATTTTGCACACGTATCGTAACAGGATAAATCTCCGGATCATATAAATAATGGAAACCATATACATACTTATTAAAATAATCCCAAGAAGGACCAACACTACTGTTAGATGAAGAAGTTCCTTTCTGATCACAAGCAACTCCAATACGATTAGGTCGCAATCCATATGCATTGTCAAAATCATCCCATATAATTTCACCATTAAATCCAGGAGCCATAGAATATGTAGCATAATCCCAACCATTATTCACCCTAGTAATCATATATCCGTCTATCTTTACAATATCAGCATAATATAAATATGTTGAATAACTATTGCTCTTACAAGGAATATTCCGAACATAATAATCTTCGCCAGGATGAATATCATCAATAACGTCCACTATATCCGTTCCCGAATATAAGATAGCCGTTACATTCGGAGGATCAAAATCCCCCGACCAATTAACTGTAATTTTATAATCCATATATAAATCATATACAGCTGTAACAGTCAAATCATGGTTCTGCATTACTCCTTTCCAAACATTATCTCCAGCCTGAACAAAATTACTATCAACATGAGATAACCTGTATTTTTGATAACCATTTGGCGGATATTCATTACCTTGAATTGTTACAATATCGCCACCCGCATATGTATCATAGACAGTCTCTAATATTCTTAATCGATCACCATTCATACAACCATGTTGCACCGTCAGCTTATACTTCGGCTTTTCCGGTAACGGCTGTAATTCAGGAATATCAACAATACCGCCAATATGGTTCTCGTATGTAATTTCACTATCTAATAGCTCATATGATTGACCATTTTCCGTCATAAATTGAACTTCATAAATGAACGTATCATCACTGCTGTGCGATGTTGTAGATGTTTTTGTCAAAACCAATTTTCCAGGCTTGGAAACATTCTCAAATACCATACCATCTTGATCATAATTGACATCAACACTAAAACCATTATTATTATTTGACACAGTCATATAATATCCATAATTCACCATATCAGAATATGAAGAAGTCCCCGGTTGAAACGCATAGCTTGAATATAATACAGTTAAAGAGTCACCATCAATATCAAATTCATCTGTCAAATATTCCTGATCTCTTCCAGATTGATAATAATAGGATTTATACGTAGTGTTTGTATTAAAATCAGAAGAATATGTTTGCGTATATGCACCCTCATGAGCACCTTTCCAAACATAAAATTGTCCACGCGGGTTTGTATAAACAATCTTTACATGCAAAGATTCTGCACCGGGAATTGTCACAATATCCGTATAATACTGATTACTTACATAATCAGATTGCTTTATACCATTATCATCAAGATTGTCAGAATGAGAATATACCATTACATTCTCAATATATTGTACATCAACCGTTATATCCTGTACATGCGTATCATATATAATGTTATCATCAGAACCTAACTCATAGATAGAGAATACATGCATACCAGCATCATCCTCTGTAAACTCTATCGGATCAAACAATACTAAACCGCTATCTGAAACGCCTTTAATTTGCATCAAAGTCCCATCTTCTGATTGCAAACCAAAATAAAATGAATCAACTTCAGCCGGTTTCCCATCTAATAATTTTTGCACAGCCAAATGAATGGATGCCTTTTCAGGATCATACTGATTCACAAAACGGGCTTCAGATCTGTCAAGTGTTTGAATGATTCCTGAAGTATTCACAGTTCCAACCAAAACCCATCCACGAGGCGTTTCCTCATAAACAGCATATGACGTATTTGCAGGAATATTCTCAAAAACTGCTGTTTCACCACCAACTAATGAAATATCAAACTCGCCATTTTCCATAGTAACTAACCAATCTGGATGCGTCCAATATGCTGTCATAGTAACAACATCACCAATTTCAAACCTGCCTGCTGGAATAGAGGAACCACGTGCATAATAATTTCCTCTATCATCCTCCCAATGATCAAAAGTGCGTTTATATGCCGAAAATGATGGCCAATACAAAGGATTTGCCACTGTGGGTACGAGATATCTATTAGCCATACTTCCTGTTGTAACATCAGGTTCAGATGATTCAAACTTAACAGTATATACAACTTCCCCTTCTTCCCATATCCAAGTACCAGCCATAGATGCATCATATGCTTCCATCAACTCAATGGGCGTATATGGTCCAGCCACACCATCTTCATGTACCCACTTACCAGTATAAAACACTCCGTTCAAATGATATGAAGGCGTTGGCAAACATGATCTTGCAGGAAACACAAAACGTTCACCTAATGCAATCCGTGTCAAATGATAACACCTGTTAAAAAAGCAATTAAAATTATTGGCATCCGTGCATCTTCTCGTATTCCAATTTGACAAATCCAGATACTTTAACGACCCACAACCTTCAAAAAAACCTGCCTCTGCCATACCATAACTGCCAGAAAATCTTGTCACATTTGATACATTCCAATTCGATACATCGATATTTTCAAGTTGATTACACCCAAAAAACATCATTTGCATACTTGTGACGCTACTGGTATTAAAATGACTAACATCTAAATAAGTCAATCCAGAACATTCCAAAAAGACACGATCCATATTTCGAACATTTGAAGTATTAAAATTTTTCATGTCCAATCGTTGCAATTTCCGACACCGATAAAACATATCAGACATATATTGTAAAGCATTTGTATACCATTCTGACACATCTAATGAGTTCAATACGAAACAATCATAAAACATATATCCCATATCGTAAACACGCGAAACATTCCACGAAGAAACGTCCAACGTAGTTAACTTATTGCATCTGTAAAACATATATTCCATATCCCGGGCACTTGATGTATTCCATCCCGACACATTTACGGTTTCCAAAGAACCACAAGAGGAAAACATACTGTTCATGTCCGTAATCTGACTGACATCCCATTGAGACAAATCAAGAGACACTAAACTAGAACAACCATTAAACAAAGCTGACATTTTCGTCACAGCTGATGTATCAAAATTTCCCGTATCTACCGATACTAAATTACTACAACCAGAAAACATTCCAACCAATGAGCCCTTTGCTATAACCTGTCCATTACATTTTACTGATTTAATGGATGTTTTTAAACTTGTCCACGGCCACGAAGAGGAATCACGATTATTATTCAACGCCATCGTCTGGGTTCCACCATTTCCTAAAGTCAAAACCCCATCATCACTCAAATGCCAACTTATACCATCATAGGTTCCACCTGACGCTGCCATTGCAGACCCACAACACAATAACATAGCGATCATGACCGCTATGATTCCTACAATTAACATTACTTTCCGTTTCATATCGTTCCCAAACTCCTCTCGAAACGTAATATCCATAACCTTATTTTACCATTTATAAACTCATTTATCAATCTGATAAGTGACTTATACAATAGAAAAGGCTCCCCTGCGGGAGCCAGAAGAGAGGAATAATGAGATTACGGCTGCATTGGAGCCGCTTTGTAGGTAAAATAGCCAGGCTCATCAGGTGGATTATCCACACGAGCATAAGTCTTATCCGTCGGATAATTACGATTCCAAGCAGTTCCAGCACCACCGACAACTCGGGAAAAACCACCAAACATAGCACTTGAATCACTGACTAAATCAGTAGTCCATAAGTCACTTACACAGACTCGTGAAGCTGGACAATAATTAAACATATAACTCATATCTGTCACTTTAGCCGTATCAAACGACGATAAATCTAAATTACCACAATTACAATTTTGGAACATACCCCACATGTCTCTAACATTAGACGTATCAAAAGACGTAATATTTAAAGAACCACTGTCGCGTTGATAATACAAATAATAGAACATACAACGCATTGAGGTAACATGACTTGTATCAAAATGTGACAGATCCAGATTTTGCAAACGAACGCAATAATAAAACATAGAACTCATATCTGTGACATTTGATGTATCAAACTCTGAAATATTCAAATTCGTAAGATAAGAGCACGTAGTAAATAAATCACTCATACTTACAACATGTGATGTATTTAAGCCAGATAAATCAATACTGGTTAAACGGTTACATCCATAAAATAACGAACTTGAATTGGAAGGCAAACGCACTTCCGCAGCATCTGACCACCAAAAAGCATCTGTCCCGTCCATATAGAAATAGATGGAACAACCTGTTGTTTGATCATCAATTCTAATTGCAGTATCCGGCAAAAAGTCTATTGACAACAGATCACTTTGTTTAAAAGACGTAGCCGATCTCAACGGCAAATTAGTGGCATTCTTATTATTCACATTAGCAGACCACACACTCTTACTGATTGTTGCAACATTCAGCTCAGCATTCATATTATAACCGTCTGCAACAAAAGAATATCCATCAACTGGCTCCACATATACTTCATACTTAACCAATTCACCGTTTTCCAATAATGGTAAATTCGTAAATGAATAACGCCATCCAAACGCAGGTTTCACAATTTGCGAATCAATTGAGACACCATCTTTCATTACATGCACAACTGCTGAAGTCGGGCGCAATCCAGCAACGTCTTCATTATCGTTCCAAATAATAGCACCCTTAATAGCAGCAGAAGTCAATTTCATCCGATATTCATACTTATCCAATGTATCGTCATCAGACGAATAAATTACAGTATATCCATCAGGTACATATGTTTCAACAGGATACACATTATAATCATGATCTCTATAATTTACATTATCAGACATAATTATATACGACCATCCGCCTCGCTCATTCAATTCTACGAGATATAAACCACCACCTATACTATTAATTACAGTGTCCATACTATTGCACCGCAAACCATATAGATTATCATAATCATCCCAAATAAGGTGCACTCGATAACCAGCAATTAAATCAAATTGATGAAATTCAGGAGGATTTCTCAAAACAGTAGTCAACACATAATCGGCTGGAATTTCATCTAACTCAACCGTATAAGCAATACTCTGTCCTTCGCTATTATAAGTAGGCCAATAAGTATATTTACTTTCATCATATTCCACAGAAGGATCTGTTGTAACATAATTCATTGATCCAACATACTCACCGTTAGCAAACACATTGAAAATCAATGGAGGCCGAGAACTATCCACTCCTCGCCACCGCACGGAAGCACCAACCTTTGAATAGCAATTATATTTTGCCTGCACAGTTATATTATCCGACGGCATCAATAATTTATATGTTCCATTCGCAGCCCTCACGGCGTCTGAACTCACATCATCAAGCTGATAGAAATATGTTCCAGACCAGTCAGAAGTATCCACTGCGTGAATAACCGCTATATCTCCAGCACAATATTGATATGTCTCTGTCTTCCTAACTGTTTCAGACAATCCAGCCCCCATAGAAATGTGCTGCACAGTTAACGTATACTTCAGCTTCTCCGGTTGTGGTTGCCCAATTGGCAACTCACTTATCTCTTCATCACGCTCTTCATACGTAATATCGCCACTGAACAACTCATACGGCTGCCCATTTTCAGTTGTAAACTGAATCTCATACAAGAATGTTCCCGTTCTGCTCTCATTAACAGCATTTGCTTTGCTGAGAACCAGATACCCCGGCTTTGAAGCATTCTCAAAGAGAATTTCATCTTCATCCATGGTAACGTCCGCATACAGATGCCCCGCTCCATCTGATGTAATCTCTACCGTGATTTCCTCCACATGAGTATCATATGAAATCGTAACGTCATTACCGACCGCTTCACGGATATAGTAATGATGTGTACCAGTCTGCTCATAAATGATTGGCTGGAACTCAATCAAACCACCGTCTGAAACAGACACTATATCTATGAGATTATCATCTTCATAGAGCAAGAAATTGAATGAATCAACTTCTGCCACAACTCCGTCCATTAACTTCGTACCGACAAACCGAACAGTCACCTTTAAGGGATCATACTTATTGAGGAACAAAGCTTCCGACTCTTCCTCCGGCATAATAATACCTGAAGCATCAGTCTGCACAATCAAATTCCATCCGAAAGGAGTTTGTTCATACACCTGGTATGTAGTATACGCTGGGATTGGACTAAACAGTACCTTTTCATCGCGTTTGATTGAAAAATCAATAACGCCATTTTGCATATTTACATCGAATGGTCGATCGTGAAATACAGCTCTCAATGTAACAACATCATCAGCAAAATAAGTATTTGCTGGAATTATTGCCTGATCTGCATATGTCTTGCCATTCCCATCATCCCAATAATCAAACTCACCACATGGTTTAAAAAATCCATTTTGTGCTAATGTAAATGGTTCCAACATATCAACAATTTGAGTTTGCATAGCACCGGAAGCACCCTCACCCGGATCAAATATAATCGTATATTGTGGTGGCGGTGCACCCTGCCATATCCACAAACCATACATTTCTTCATGATCATAATATTCATTAAATTCTTCCGGTGTCCACGGACCATAACTCTCATCAGCACTCATCCATTTTCCAGTATACTGATCATCTGTTGGCGGAGTTGGTAGCTTTAATTTGTAATATGTAGACACATTTGGATCAAAACTTTGAGGAAAATAAATCATTTTCAAATTATTACATCTAGCAAGCATCTCCTTTATGTCATTGCTTGCATTAACATGAAAACCTTCCGGAAAATAAATGTATTCCAAACTGCTACAATCCGAAACAAATCTGGATAGTCCCTCCGACCATGTTGCACTATCAGTTTGAAAACAATCTGGAAGCACTACTTCTTTCAACGAAACATTATCAGACAACATGTATTTCATATTAGCAACAGTACTTGTATCAAACGTATCAGGAAACGAAATATGCTCTAATTTAGGACAATACCTAATGAAATACTTCAATGAATATGTGTCATACGTTCCGGTCAACTTTACAGGAGTCATACCATCAGGCAAATCTAAAGAAACCAAACGAGGACAATAAGTAAACATATTAGCCATGCATTCAACATTTGATGTATCAAAATAAGATGGAAACTTAATCGTTTCAAATCCGCAACCATTGAACATGTAATACATTGATGTAACATTACTAACATCAAAACTGTCAGGTAAAATAAGATTTACCCCATCCACATTGGCGGCACAGTTCCTAAACATATCCTGCATGTTCGTAATGTTTGATGTATCTATGTTTTCTAAACCAATAATTTCCTCCAAATTAACCATGCCATCGAATGTACTACAACCTGTGTACAAAATCAGAGGATCCTTAAAAATCATCCTTTTAATCAAACTCTTTGTAGCCAAAGCATCGCCAGATGAATTATAAGATGTATACCAAGGTATAGAAGTTGTACCTGTCCGACGTACATACCATGAAATATTATTACATATAATAACATCTCCGCGATCCGTATCTTCCGAATAACCTTTTTGTACTACCATGTCCCCATTCTCATAAAAAATACTCCAGTCATCATCCAAAACATATGTTCCAGCCATTCCTACAGGGTTCGCATTAAAACTATCTGGAAAAACAGAAGTAGAATCAACAGTACCGTACACAATACCTGTCTCGACATTTTTCCACAAATACCCAGGTAAACTATTAGTTAATACACATTTTTCGCCCAAAATAAGCTTCCTTAATCTAAAAGCACGAGCACCTTTATACGGCACAGACCAATCAACAAAACCATAAATTGAATATGATGATGATGCATTAATCTTCTGCATATCAAAATTACTAATATCTAATTCTAACAAATGATCACAACCACTAAACAAATAATCCATATTTGTTACATTGGACGTATTAAATCCAGAAACATCAATCTCTGTTAAACTATTGCAACGATGAAACATATATTGCATGCTAACAGTATAAGCAGTATTAAGCTTTTCAATCCCCTCAATAGATTTACAATTTCTCATACCAGCAAACCATCCGGCAGTAGACACCGGAGTTACTGGATCTTTTATAATGACACGCTCCACACGCTCTGCATAACTACTGGAAAACAAAGCAGTTCTTGACGTTGCAGATTCAAAATTATTTACTTGCGTCACAACAGTGCCCTTATCCGGGTCAAGTGTAGCCCCTCGTTGAAACACACAATCCCCGTTTGAATAAATAATAGCATTCAACGGCTCCACACGATGATAAACACCCTGCTGTTCAGTCCCGTTCCAGTTGCTATTAAAATCAGAGTAAAGATATACTACCCCGGTTTCTTCCCTCTGCCAGGAAGTACCGGTTGATAAACTACAAGAACTACCAACAAATTTAAATGTTTCCCCAAATACAAACGTGTCAATATTAGATGAAAGTGACAACATATAAGCCATCGAACTTACGTTAGACATATCAAAACTAGACAAATCCAATGTTGTCATATTATCCAAATACCCGAACATGTAATTCATACTTGTAACACTGGCTGTATTAAAATTACTAAGATCCAAATCAGTCAATGCCCGACACTGAAAAAACATATAATCCATATACTGAACATTGGACGTATCAAAATGTGTTACATCCAATTCAGTTAAAAGCTCACATTGAAAAAATAGATAATTCATATTAGTGACACTTGCAGTATTCCAAGTATCTAAACCACGAATTTCCTTAACTTTTGTCCCATAGAACAAATAGTTCAGAGAAGTTGTATTCGTCAAATCCCAGCCAGTTACATCGATCCAATCAAAAGTATTTCCACTACCATTCCAAGCCGTACCAAAACCATATGTCCAATACTGTGGAATATGTGCCCAATTCTTCGCAGAAAACTCCTTAATGTTTGTTGTACCACTTAACATTCCATTTAAGCCTGAAGAACTGGTAAAACGACTGAAATCCCAGCCATCCATATTGACTGATGTCAATGATGAACAACCCGACATCAAATTATTTGCCGAATATAATGAGCCTGTATCAAACCCAGATAAATCCAGCGAAGAAACACTCGAACATCCATAAAACATACTGCTCATATATTGAACATTTGATGTATCAAATTGAGATACATTCAACACTGAAGTGTCAGTACATTCATAAAACATATTACTCATATCAGTAACAGATTCAGTATTCCAGGTTTCCAATCCACGAATGTCTTTTACTTTCGTACTTCTGAAAAAACCATTCAATGATGTTACATTATCAAGCTTCCAACCTGTCACATCGATCCAATCAAAAGTATTTCCACTACCATTCCAACCAGTACCAAATCCATTCGTCCACGATTGAGGAATATTTGACCAGTTTTTCGCTGAAAACTCTTTGATATTAGTGGTATTATCTAACATTCCGCCGAAATTCGAAGAACTACTGAAGCCACTAAAATCCCAACCATCCATATTGACTGATGTCAATGCCGTACAACCCGCCATTAACGCTGTCGCCGATGTTACCGAACTCGTGTCAAACGTGGATAAATTCAACGAAACAATATTTGAACACCCATAAAACATAGAGCCCATATTAGTAATGCCAGCTGTATTCCAAGTGTTTAAGCCACGGATCTCTTTAGCCTTCGTATTCATAAAAAAGGCATTTAACGAAGTAACACCGTCAAGATCCCAATTAGAAACATCAATCCAATCCAGAACAGCTGATAACGCCCATGAAGTACCAAACCCGTTTGTCCAAGAAGCAGGCATATGACACCAATTTTTCGCAGAAAACTCTTTTAAACTCGTGGTTCCACCAAATGCACCGCCTAAAACGGAATTACTGCTTGCTCCACTAAAATCCCAATTATCCATATTCAAGGATACCAAAGCACTACAACCAGACGCAAAGCCACTTGCCGTTGTGACTGAAGATGAATCAAAAGAAGAAACATCAAGCGATGTCAAATTCGGACAACTCGCAAACATCGCACTCATGTTAGTAACATTAGATGTATCAAAACCTGAAACATCTATTGATTCCATAGCTGAACATCCGGCGAACATCGCTCCCATATTAGTTACACCTGTTGTATCAAACCCAGATATATCAAATGAAACACAGTTAGACATTCCGCTAAACATACCGGAAATTGATCCATTTAATGACACATCACCGGCACAGTCAACCTGCACCGTTGACGATTTATACTGATTCCACGGCCATGAACGCGTATCAGAGGCTGACAATATCCGCGTCTCTCCCGCTTTTCCAAGCGTCAAAACACCAGTCTCGGTATCAAAACTCCAATCCATACCGTCATAATTACCGCTCTGCACTTCAGCTCCTGCTACTCCGCACCAGAGTATCATAGCGATCATGACCGCCATGATTCCTACTAACATGATCAATCTACGTTTCATCGTCATCACACGCCTCCTTGAAACGTTATATCCATAAATTTAGTTTAACATTTTTTAACACATTTATCAATCTGATAATCTACCTAACAAATAAAAAGCGAGACCGGAACCACAGTTCCGATCTCTTGGAGGTAAATAGTTATGATCTATGAAAACCCTATCAAATAGGGTGATCACCACTACTTTGATACAGCAACATTACGAATAAACAATGCTATACTTCTTTTCCCAATCTTCAATCTGTTCAGCAATACTTAACCACGAATTTGACAAAATTGAATAATAACTCACATCACGCTTCAAATAATTTGATTCAGTTAACGACTTACTCAAATTTCCATTTATTCGTAAGTCAGTTCGATATTGTGCATAACCAATCTGAACAATATAATTAAATATATCAAACAACAAAGCATCATATATATTCTTATCACTAAAAATTTCAAAAGGAAAAATGCCATTAAGTCCAGCAATATCACTAAATACACAATATATACCATCAGTATCTACAGAATCAGCAGCACCAACAGTCATACAAGATAACGAATCCGTAGTAATATTACCCTGTAATCTCCGACCAACAAGCGTTGCAAATGACAAACAAATCATACGAGAAACATTCATAAAAAGAATATAACCATCAGCGGTTGGAATACGAGCTCTAATATACTTTTCATAACCCGGCTTAAACGTTTTATTAAAATAATAATTCATATACAAAAGTTCACGACAAATTTTCACAACCTCGGACTGATTTGTTTTAAAAATCGGATTATAGTAACGATCCTCCCAAAGCACCGAAAATTTACTACGACCAGTACCTGGTAACTGAAAAATTCCAGCCAAACACAGTTTGCCGATTTCAGCTAAATCAGTATGCAAATATGGCTCCTTATATTGTTTCAGAACATCTTCACCGCGCTTTGTTTGATAAAAAATACCCACATCGCGCATAGATTGAGCAAAACGAATCTGCTCTGGCATATTTGCCTTCAGATCGATATCCTTAATAGGCTTTTGTGAATTGACAGCTTTCGCAATATCCAAACTAAACTGATTTTTCTCATCAGATGTATTACCCATTAAACGCACAATTTTACAAGGCAAATAAAAATCATTTTCTGCAGTTACATATTGGCTACGATATATCATATATGTTGTTTGACCGCCATTTATAATAGAAAAATGTGACAACTTAACTTCTCGTCCATCCACACAATAGTCTTCACAAACAATTGTAATTCCATTGTTTTTTAACCAAAAAGTATCAGATGCATTCGCAATCGTATTAGAAATGGCATGATCAATATTTTTGTTAATCACATGATAGCGTAAATTCTTTGATAACAAACTTGTACTATGTGCAGCATATAATTCTTTCAATGACAAAGCAGACACATTTACAATAATAGCTTCATCATCGCCATATTCTAAATAATTATCCGCTTGATCGATACGCAATTTACCGGCTATAACATCAGGACGACGTGATTCAAGCTCTTTGATTTCTTCAACAATATCGGGACCGAAATAAAATTCCACATCCAAATTTGACTCCGCTGGAAAACGCTCTAAAATACGTTGCCTAATCTTCTCAACCGGAATCCTAGCTTTCAAAGCACTCGTATAAAACACCAATTTAATATGTGATTCATCACCAAGTTCAGCCGACGCTGACAAATACTGCCTGACCACACGCTCCTGCAAACCATCGTATCTATGTCCACGCATATCCAATAAAAAATCCGCCAACTTATTCATGGCATTACTAACATCTTCTTTTGTAATGCTATCCTTATAAAATTTTGACTGAGCTAATATCATATCACACCCATCGGACGCAGGGTCTGATAAAATGATATCCACACCACCATCACGGCTCCCATCAACTATCATATTATCAAAATCTTGCTCATCCAACGAATATGCAGGATTCTTATAAAAATTTGCCTTAACACACAAAGCAGAAAAAACATACTCTAAAGACCGATTACGCAATGAAGGGTATGCGTCCCGCATAGCCTTAATCTTATCTTCAATAAAAGAATATGTTGTTCCATCTACCATATTACATACCCGCCTTCGCAGTCTTTGTCATCTTTTCATTCGGCATGCAAATGCACTGCATGAAATACCGCGTGATATCACGCTATACCTATTTTACTATTTTTTAACTCATTTATCAATATAATGAGAACGTTAACGATCTTATTCTTCTTTCCTGAAAACTTCATAATACCGAGATGGAAATTTTATTTCCATCTTAAGTCCATTACTTTCATACCGCCATGATACAGGATTAAATAACACATAAAATGTCTTACCATTAACCGTAACGCATCGTGGCTTTGCTTCATGCTCAATAAAAACTATAAGGCTCACAGCAGTGAACCAATCAATGCCATCTTCATGCAATTTTTTACACTGTTCAATACAATCTCTCAAAGGATAATTGATAGATTTTTGAACAAGCTCTGAATCTACAGACTGAATGCACGGTCGCATTGTTAATCCGTGATTACAATGAATAACATGATGTCTTTCCACATAATCACGTAACCCATCATCAAGCAATTCATGAAAATGTTCACGAATATATTCCTGACTTACATATTCCTTCCTAACTATCATTATTTACCACCCACTTAAAACTTAACCATTTCACGGCACCGGTCCGTATCCACCTTTTATGAATGGATTACACTGCGTCAACTGCCACACTCACTGACTGCTGTTCCAGATGCCATTACATTATTCAAAATATGAAAACTCATCATCATATCATCGTCCATGATAGACTGAAAAAAAGATACAACACACAATAAGAATCATACCTACTCCAAATACTTCCGTCCCAATCCGCCGACGTTTAATACCTGCAACACTCTCGTCTTCTGGTGTAAGTTTGTTCAACACGATGGACATAACGCTTACGCCAATGGAACCAACTAACATTACATACCAACCGACACCGTGTTGTACTAAAACACTCATTTCAGTAGATGGTAAACTTTTCCAAAATGGCACATCCATCCCAACAAACAAGGCTATAATATTCAATATACCGGCACCTATAGACTTTCTGTAGTTTTCACAAAATATGCAAACAAATGCCACTATCGATAATATCAATATGCAAACCCAATGGTTGCCCGTAATATTATTCACAAACCCAATAGAAATACCAAGAGTTGACGCATATGGAAGAACTAAACTAACACCCATCACAAAAGCCAAAATCATTGCAACAACTCTTACTATCATCACAGTCTGTTCATTCCGTTGATCCTGCGGTGTACGAACAGTTCGAATAATTCCTTGTTCAGCCAAAAGCTGTTCATAATATTCCTGCTCTTCCTGTTTTTGTCTTACGGCCGCAATCTCTGCTTCAGCCTTTGCTTGCAACTTACGTTTTTGTTCCTCTGTTAATGCCATATCTAATCACCTACACATTTTTCTAAACCATATTCACAACGCCAACTCTGCACAAATTACAACAATTACCAAAATTGCCATCAATATCCATGTACGTAAAAGAAAACTCAATAATATAAATAACGCTAATCCACCAGCGACAGCTATCTGTTGCCACCTCGGAGCACGAAGCCACCAACCACGTATCCCAGGCTCATCTTCTGAATCTTCCTCATCTTCTTCGTCATCATCACCAGAAGTACTAATAGTCCATATATATCCACAATTCTGACACGTGCCAACGTTCTTATAAATAATGACATTTTCCGTCACACTTTCAGTGGAAGACGATCCTTCATAGCTCTTCTTCTTATAGGAAGAAGCGAACAAATGAAGAATTAATCTCGGAACAAACGCCACGATCCAAAGAAACAGATCAATAATCCACCACCACCAACCAATAATCAGCCACCATAAACATCCATGACCTGTCTCTTCACCTTGAGAATCCGTTGCTGATATCGAAACCACACCTTTGTTTTCTTGAAAAGTATTTAATGATATTTCATGACTTCCACACTTCGGGCAAGTCATAACACGTTCACGAGTAACCTGTTGTAAATTCTTTTGTTGTTGCAAAGCCTTTTCATGCAACTTTCGCCGTTGCTCTTCAGTTAATGCCATTACTATTTCCTCCTGATATCAAATTACGCTACATATAGTTTACCAAAATTTTACTCATTTATCAACCTATTAAGTCGCTTATCTGCCATAAAAGAGTCTGCCAACTCATCATATCAATACCAATTAGTGTTGCGAAAAGAGCCCAGACCATGAATCTTCGCAACAACTTCCAGGCGATTGGACGTCTCACGAAAAATAGAATCAAAAATAACCAATTTCATGAAATCAGAACACAAATTATAATCACATACAAAAAAACAAGTTAAATCAAGACATGTTAAGCAATAAGACCTACAAAAACAACGTCTAAATCAGAACCTTTATAATACAAAATGACAATAATCCAATAACAAATCAGGACATTTACACAAACTACACTACGAGACCTATTAAATTCAGTACAATTTAAGTGCGAAATTACCTATTTCGCACGAGATAATATATGCAGAAAAACGTGTAATATCTTTACATATACGATATCAATACACGTTAGACTGTAATAAAACAAATAAGGAGATCGTACCATGAATCTTCGTAACAACTTCCAGGCGATTGGTCGTCTGACCCAGGATCCCGTAACCTTCGACAATGCCGACGGCTCCAAGAAAGTCCGCTTCACCCTGGCTGTGAAGGACAACTACACCGGCAAGGACGGCGAGCGTGACTCCCAGTTCATCCCGGTCGAAGCTTTCATCACGGCTGACGCGGCCGCCAAGAATGGCATCGGCGTCTATGGTGCTATGCACCAGGGCGATCTGGTCGGTGTTACCGGACAGATCAAGAACAACAATTACAAGGACAAGAATGGCGTTGACCATTATGATCTGGTCCTTGCGATTGAAACTCGGGACCTGCTGGAGCCCAAGTCTGTGACCGACAAGCGTGCCCTGGATCGGGCTGTGGCTGCCGGTGCTGAAGGCGCCCAGGCGTAAGTCAATCTCTGATTGATCCTACTGGGGCATCGTCATAACGACGGTGCCCCTTCCTTTCAAATCAAAAAACAAAGGAGAACCAATAATGCTTACGGCTTTATACCCCTGTTTTCGCCACTGGAGCGAAACAGGTACCGTGTGGCTCTATTCAGACCCCCACTTCAGCGATGCAGATCTTGCATCAAAAATCAACTGGATATCCGATGAAGAACAGCTTCGCAGAATTAACTCCAAAGTAGGTCGTAAAGACACTTTGCTCCTGTTAGGTGATGTTGGTAACATCAACACAGCCGCTAAACTCCGCGGCTACAAAGTACTGGTCTGTGGAAATCACGACGGTAATGCCACCAAATACGAATCCGTATTTGATGAAGTCTACCGTGGACCGGTCTTCATCAGCGAAAAAGTCATTCTTTCTCACGAGAGAATCGAATTTCCTTTCGCTTTCAATATCCATGGACACGACCATAGCAGACAGGACGAAGACGATCACCATTTGAATGTATGTTCAAATATTATCGACTATACTCCTATTAGCTTAAACGCCCTCATTAAAGCCGGAACTTTCTCCAAAGTAATCACTCTCCATAGAGCGACTATCAATAAGAGGGCTAAATAATCTAACCCACTTCCGTATCATGAGCTACTCACCATACAATAAGCCGCTAAACATCGCGGCCAAGATAAAATACGAGCATTGACCCGTCATCGATTGCTCATGTGCGGTCATGGTTGTCTCCTACGATATAAGTACGTTCCGGATCACCCCGGGACGTACTTCTTTTTAGACTACAAAAATAACAAAACATATGTTACAATAACTATACAAGTGTAATCGTGATAAAAATAAGGAGGAAAAAACATGTTGTACATCGATAATTGGTAACTACGCTATAAAGAAAGGAAGTAGTTACAATGATTCTTATCGATACTTACTATCTGTACCGTTTCCTTGACGGACAGTTCCAGCTCTTCAAGACCTTCCAGTCCAAAGAAGACCTGCTCCTGTACATTATTCATTGCCACGACTACCCTATCTGGTGGCGTGACTACGAAAATGATGTACTCAAACACCTGAACGTAACTGGCAATGACATCATCCGTTATGACGACCAGACTTACATCCGGTCTTTCCTGATCCTGGATCAGAACGGACGCCACATTGACCCGCGTATCTGGGCTGATGAAATGGAGAAACTCCAAGGTAAACCTTGGAAATGGCATAACCCCCGCAAATATGATCATATCTATCGGCAAACTCCGGTTGCCTATACCGGAAGTCGTCGCCGTCGCTGGGATGCCTTGAGAACAGTAAAACACTACCACCGTTCTCTCAAACAGGACTCCATTCCTGAATATCAGCCTTACGTTCGGCATAAAGCCCGCGTCGAAGATCCTTGGATCTCCGAACCCTGGGAACACACCGAAAGAAGCTGGAAACGGCATCGCAAACATCAGTGGAAAGAGTGATCCGAAAAATCGGGTCACCTCTTTTTTTCTCCACAAAAAAGAGGGTTCTCATTTTTGAGAACCCTCAATATCACTCACAGGTCATTCCTTCCGAAAAAGTCTCCGACGAAGCAAAAGTCCAGTGGCGATTACACACAGACCAGCAAGCACGAACCACAAGGCTTCTGTGCTACCAGTACCAGGCAGATTCACGCCCAGATAGTTATTCCAAACCATCGCGTCTGATTCATCCTCAATCACACGGGCTGTCACATGACCACTCAAGCTGGTTAACCGAATCTTGATATGCTTCGGTGTATCGTCATTCTTAACACCTGGCACAGAACCAGATTCAGTAATCGTATACTCAAAATCTTTCGTGGTTACACGAGTCTGTTCACCCGTAGCCGAGTCAGTCTCAACCAAGTCATCAGAAGAGAACTTGAATACAAACTGGAACTCATTGTCTTCATCGGCATGAATCGTTACTGCAGATTCTTCAGGCAACGGACCATCATTAACGGCTTCAACTGTAAACGTCCAATCGTCGCCATCCTGGAACTCACGTCCTGACAATTGCTTTTCAGCATTAACAACAACTTCGGTGACATCCTCGAACCCGTTCTCGAAAGTCATCTTGTCATCTGCTGGCAACTCATTACCTTCCTGATCCACAATCGTGACATCAAACGTCATTTCGCCGTTCTGCACACCCACAACTACCGTTACCGTGTAAACATGGGTTGTATCATAAGTCACAGACGCATCTGCACCTTCCGGCACATATTCACTGACGGTATACGTAAACGTCTTACCAACATCCTCAGTCGTATACGGAATAGCACTGAACTTAATTTCGCCCGTCGCTGTTCCTGTATCCTCATCATATTCAGCAGCAACATTGGCACCGGTCGAAACTGTATCACCAGTTTCATTATCACGCACATTGAACATGAATTCTTCCTTGTTCAACTCACGACCGGTTAACACCTTTGTGCCTTCCAGAACCAGGAAGCCACTGGCATCGAAGCTGTTCGAAATCGTTGCCTCTGCAACTTCTCCGATTTCAATCGTGCCTTCAGTACCGATTGCACCCAACTGTGACCAGCTTGGCTTATCGTCTTCAGTCACACTATACTTCAAACCACTCGGCAAATCCAATTCAACCGATTCATTTGCACCAATTGTGAACACATATTCATTATTTTCAGCTGTCCAGGTGTTGACCGTATCAACACCATCGCCAGCATGATATGTGCCAGAAATCGGCTGTACATACTCTGCATTTTCAGAATCTGTCAGACCGAGACGGAAAGTAAATGTTTCACCTTCGGTGTAACTACCCACCACGGTCTTCTTCAAAATCAGCTTTCCATGACGCTTGTCAGTATTTGTAAATACGCTGATTTTTGCCTCAACATTATCTGGATCAGCAGGATCTTGACGCATATGATTCATCGCAAGCGTGAAACTCAACGTGCCGTCACCATTATCATTCACGGTCACGTCCACCTGAATATCCTCATCAGCTTCGAAACCTTCCGGCACATTCACTTCACGAATAAAATACGTATACGTATTTCCAATATCCGCTTCCGTGAAGGTCAAAGCATCGAACCGAACTTGCCCCAAATGATAATCATTTGCAGCATCATTAGACGATGAAGATATCTTCTGTCCATCCTTATACAGTTCGAATACGAACTGTCCTTCCGTCGGATCTACTTGATTATTCGTCATATCGTCAATGACCTCTTTATAAATGACGATATTCAATCCGCCTTCAGCAGAATAACGGTTTACCATTGTCGCACTGGCGACACCATTGGCTTCAATCACACCGTAAGAATAATTCTTATCAGAATCCTCTTCCCCATTCATGGCCTTATCAAAAGACCAACCTGCAGGCATGGATACTTCACGCACTTCGTAATGTACCCCAGCTGGCAAATCCGGAATAACAACCGTCTCACCCATCTTCACAGGAATCCGATATTTACCATTCCCAAGATTTTCCGCCTGATAAACACCTTCCGTTGTCCACTGTGCATACAACGTTGCGGTTTCCCCGGCACCGACCAAATCAGTAACCATCGCCTGCTCATCATAACTGGTACCGCTACCATCGGCTTCAGTATTCCATCCAGTAAAACGATTCCCCTTTTTACTGAAATCATGCACATACAAACGTGTAGCCGTACCAACAGGCACGCCTAATTGATCATAATCATTTCCGGATGTCGCACCATTTCCGTTATAATGAATGGTATACGTAGTGCCTTCAGCACTACTCACCATTGGAATCAGCATTAAAATGGCACACAACACACAAACGAATGAAAATAAAAGTTTTCGCATATGCGTCTAAACCCTCCCGTCAAGAAACTCTGATCGATTCGCTAAAACCAATCTTCACTGTTCATTATATAATAAATAATCTCAAATATCAAGAAAAAAACCGGAACCTTTTTAAAGTTCCGGTCTTTCTCATATTCAAATCATCCGACCGAATTAACGATCCATTGTAACCCCAAAATTTGATTGCTTCGGAGCCACCACAACCTGCTGCTCTAACGCTTCAGCCTGCTTCACACGCTCATCATGCTTATCTTCCTTTGGAGATTCCTTTGTATCAGCCTGTCCTTCCTTCTTTACAGGCGTCTCTTCGACTGTTTCTTCTTTTTTCTCAAGTTTCTTTGACGGTTCGTCTTTCTTATCAACAGTCTTATCATCCGCTGTCTCCAACGATTGTGCAGGATCCTCCTCTGCCTGCGTTTCCGGCACTTCCGATTCTTCAGTCGGAATTTCAGCAGACGCTTCTTCCTGTGCCGTCTCTTCAGCATGAGCCTGTACAATTGCTTCAGTATCAATCGCATATTCTGGTTCATAGGTTGATAACGGACCCACGCCAATGAAATTATAGCTATCTAACGTAGCCCAATCTTCCTCCGTCATAAAATGATACTCTGCATCATACCGACGAAGCGAAGCCATTGCCGCCGAACAATACTGTCCGTTCACATAACCTAAACCCACGCCTGTTGCAGCTAATTCAGGCGAATCCGATCCATATAACTCATATGCTCCGTCAATGACGCCTTCATTATAACCAGCCAATCCAGAGAACAAGGACATATAGTAATACCGCATATCTTCACTGCAGTCTTCGCCTGCCGCAATGCGTTCATCGAATCCTGTTTCTGCTGCAACATTCGAAAGCACAACCATGTCCCTAACAGAAGTAGCTTCTTCCGGTCCATGTTCGCCCACATGCACCATCACATCACTTCCGCCAATCACCTGCCCATTGGCATACATGGCATCGTGGATAGACTCTGCCGTATATTCACCAGCGGCATCAATTGATTGAGCCATTGAATCCCCTAAAGCCAATGAACTATACTTGGAAGTCCGTTCCTCTTCCAACTGCTCTTCAGACTTTGGTTGTAATGAATCAATTACAGAATCCAAACCCTTTTGAGCTTGCTCTGGGAGCAATGGCTTTACCAACTCCAAAATAGGGGCAATAGAATTTGGCAACACACCAACGCCGCTTAACAGCTGACGTCCGCCTGCACCAATTAACATACTTGCCATCGTAGACCCGCCAAATAAGCGTGTCACTTTAGACAATAGCCAACTCTGACCGATATTCATCGCAGCCTGATCAATAAATTGCCAGACTGGACTCGCCTGCTGTTGTTCCTCAACCGGAACATCTTCAATACTCCGAATATTTACATCTGCGGTTAACGCTTCACGTCCCCCAGCAGCTTTATTTGCAGCGCTCACATCTTCAGGATTCTGGTCAAGTGCCTTCGCCACAATCTTTGCTTGAGTGCCTTTCCCTGTATCACACAGGAAACGAAGGCTCACCTCATCATCCGTAAGATCATTCACATCAGTTGCCAACAATGATGCGATACGAGCACCTGCATCTGATGACAACATATCCAATGTATTACCACGATTCACATATTCATCCTGGTAAGCGGCAATCTCGGTTTTGTAAGCATCTAAATTAACACTCTCATCGCCTTGTAACAAATCATAACGACGACGATAAGAAATATATGAATCTAACAAATCAGTATCAGAACAGCTACTGATTGCATGAATATCATTCATAATCATACTAACACGCCCCTTTCACCCAGTATCCTAACTTTAATATACACAAAATTCTATAGAATACAAGTTCCAAATTTCGTTGTCACAAAAGGTACGTGTTATTGTTCAGCAAATCCCATTTTCGCTCGCTCTAACACAGCCCAAGCTTTCTGAACATCATCATAATTAGCATTTGGCTTCATCATCATATACCGATTACACACAATAATTCGTGTCTCATCCACAGCTGATTCAGCCAAAAAACTCAACGATGCTAACGTTTCCACCCATGAAAACAGATTAGATGCATCCTCTAATTCCAAAATTTCTCTTACGCATTCTGCAGACGCTAAATATGTCGCAGAGACGGCATGAATTGTTAAATCAGCATCATAAAAATCCATAATATCATTTTGTTTCTCGTCCAATACCTGTAAATCAGCCTCTAATTCGGCAGAAACAGGCCCGTCTTGACCCCACACAAATCTATAAGGTTTCAACGAAACATTCTTCCGAGATAACAAATAGATCATCCAATGAATGGATCGATGCTTCAGCAATGTATATTGTCGATGATAAAAAACCTCACATATACCAAGAATTGCTTTTTCATGCCGTTTCAAGCTCGTTTTCATACCTCAAAACCCCCAGTATTCGCACCCTGGCGGTCAACATATCCTTGCATTTCCGTATCCAACGTAAAGGTTTTTGCCGGAAACACCTCTTGAGGATGATATTTTCCCTTTTTATTGGCGACTTCAAAAATATATACTGGATCGCCAACCTGTGAAAGTGACCACCAAGAAGCGAACATTCGATATTCCTTCTGATGCTTAACACCTGTTATATAATATGTATGTCTTGTGATATGACTATTCGTATCGCGATCAGTATATTCTGTCTTTTTCGCAATCGTATCAGATAAAAATCTGAAACGTCCGTCCACAATTGCTTCATATGTCCGTTTCACCGATGCATTCGACAATTTATGCACTAACAAACCAATCGCCATAAAGCCGATCATACAAGCTAAAATCGGCCAAACATCACTAAAAGTCATCCCAGTAGATAACATCACAAACACAGGAATCAAGCAAAATACTCCCGTTATACCAAAGCCAATAAAGGTGATAATTCCGCCAACCTTACCAAAAATTTTTGCATTCCCCTGATACATCTCTACCAGCTTTGCCTTCGTCAAAACCTCATTCTCCAAAACAGTATCTTCCGTAATCGGAATCACCTTTCCATTTTGAATCAACACTCTTGCCAAAATAAAACACCCCATTTCATAAAATATTATCAGACATACATAAGTATGATTCCAATTCTGCATCCAACAAAAATTGTTTCGATGGAAATACTTCATACGGAACATACTGTCCGTCTTCATCTTGTATTTCCAAAATATAAACCGGATCCCCTTCACAAACCAATTTCCACCAAGACTCACACATTCGACAATAAATATGACCACTTCGGTTATTTTTGCATCGCACATAATATTCATATCTAACCACATGACCATGCTTATCTCTGAATATGCAACTCTTTTTTGTAACAACAATATCGCTCCACAAGCGAAAATGACCTTCCCGGACAGCTTGCAAGCGCTTATCGACATCCTTTGCCATCAATTTTTTCGGAATTTTATAAACTAAAAATCCAATGATGCCAAACGATACGGAACTCACTGCAAACAAAATAAAATTATTCCAGTTTATTCCGGTCGTAAAAAAGACAATCATTGGAATAACACAAAACACACCGATCATGCCCAAACAGATAATCCGAACAAACCGAACACGACTGCTCGCTTTATCTATATCTTCTTTCAGCATATCTACCAACCGTTCCTTTGTTAAGAACTCGTCCGGTATTATGGTGTTCGTATTCATCTTCATTTTACCTCGTTTATTCCTTTTCACACGCAACCTGCGGTGATGTTTCCAAGAAACTCAAATCAGGAAGACGACGCTGTGACACACCGTAGTCTTTCTGTTCAAAATTCTGCAATACATATAAAACGCCCAAACAGTCATGACTGGCACGATGATTCGGCGGATACTCCACGCCCATGGCTTCACACAACTGTCCCAATGAACGCTTTCCCTTTGCAACAGATGACCGTTGAGCCATCTGATACGAATCAATACAATTCTCAAACAAAGCATTCATTTCTGCTTGATGATTTTTTCCAGTTTGCTTTTCCAGTGTTTGTTGCATCAAACGCCTGTCATACTGTAAATTATGACCTGCAATTAAATGAGAGCCAATTGCCTCCTTAATCTTCGGCCACTCATCAATAAACTTCGGTTGACCAGCCAATCGATCGTTTGTCAGCCCAGTAACCTGTGCTGCCTGATAATTAACTTCCGCCTTTGGCTCAAAGAAAGAATGATAAAGCTCATTTGCATTCGAATCCAAAATCGCAATTTCTACAACCTCATCATCTTGCCCCAAACCCGTAGTTTCGGTGTCTAATACGACAAATTCATCCGGAAGTCCCAACTTCGGATATCGAATAGGTCGAAAACTGGCAGGACGCTCATACTTCGACTTATCCATCCAATCCTGATTTTGCATTCCTTGCAGATGACTCACAATACCATCATAGATTTGTTGAGTCTGCGAATCCATATAGTCTCTGAACAAACCAGGATCTCTGCCATCCGGAACGTACCAGTACTTTTCCTCGGCATTCCATTTAGCACCTTTATCTTTCAAAGTATTCCGATCATCATACTTTGCGGATTTCAACGGAATCAACGGAATCACTCCCTTTTTTCATAGTCCTATACGACTAACGAACAATCTCTTCTCCTATAGAATACCAAAAAATCTCTAATTTATCAAATCAGACCTCATTAGAGTCGGGTGTATTCATAAAATCAAACCCGATTGAAGGAGGAAAAAACAATGTACGAAGCTTTCTCAAGTGCTCCGACACAGGAAGAGCTCTATGAAGATCTCTATTCCCTGAAGTCAAAGCATATGCATCAGCTCAAAGAGCAGTATGAACCGCTCGGCTGGCCTGGCGACACATATCAAAAATATGAAAAACTCCATTGGGAGCTTCTTCATTGTGCCCCAGGCGATACGGATTGGATTCTGCACCCAGACAGATACTTCCATAACAAATAAATAATAGTGAACTGCCATTTAAAACAATGGTGGTTCACTCTTTTTAATTGTGAACGCAGTGCGTTCACTATCTTTTAAACACAAAATACAACTTATATTACACCATGCTTTACGGGAGTATAAAGCATTCTAAATACAACGAGGAGGGAATCAAAAACAATGGATCAGATTATCGGAATGACGGAAGCTGGAGACGCGGGTCTTGACCTCAACTGGCTAAATCGGTTGCAAAACAACCTCAACGCCTGGAACAAGCCCCTCAACAATGCCTGCTACGCTGGTGCTATCCTGATCACCAAAGCAGGCCATCGCCCCCAGTTTCAAAACGCTGTAAAACAGCTGAACCTTCCGTGCATCATTCACTTCGATTGCACAGGATGGGGCAAAACCCCCATGGAGCCGAATGCCCCCAACTATGTTGAACTCATCGACTCCATTCGCCACTTCATTACTGAAGGCTTTCCGGCTGAACGTTGCGTTCTTCGCATCGACCCCATCTTCCCGAACAAAGATGGTCTCAACATGGCGACCAACGTGCTTCGCTACGCCGAAGTCATGCTTCCGGACGTGAAACGCGTCCGCATCAGCATTTACGATGATTACCATAAATCGCGCGAAGAGATTATCCGCCGTGGATATCCGCCCATCGACGGAATCACAAAATGGAAGAACGAGCTTGAACGCCGTCCCACCCCGGCACAAGTCCGGATGGTTGGCGAAACGCTCATAGACCTTTGGCCTGACTTCCATTTCGAGGTCTGTGCAGAGCCTGAACTGGCTAACGCCTACCCTGACCATTTCACATGGTCTGGCTGTCTCTCCAAAACAGACCTTGACCTCATGGGCATCCCGCTTCCCGATGGTATCGGCGTAAACGGACAAAACCGTTTCGGTTGCAGATGCCTGACCATGAAACGCGAACTTCTGGACAAGAAGATGCGTTGCCCCAACAACTGTGCCTACTGCTATTGGGGCAGAAACTGATAAACGAAAAGTCCTCCCAAACCGGGAGGACTTCTCTTTACACACCATCTATCAGCCGATACCGCCTGAAACCACATAAGCGGCATCACCGTACGGAATGATTGCTACAACTTTGTCTTCCATATAGAACACAAAGTACAACGCACTCAAATCAGCTGTCCGAGTAAACTCGTTCAGTCCATTAATCCGACGGATTCCGCCATCATAGCCAGCAAAGAACAGGCAATGAGGATCCAGAGCATAATCATAATGATCATAGTCTTTATTACTATAACCATTCAGTCCGCCGACGGTGACATCATTATTATTCCAATCTAATGTCACCAAATCGGCATCCAGATGCCACGCATCGCCCTTCTGATAGAAACTGGTGAGATATCCAGCAGATACCTTCGTCCGACGATTGTCCGGACGCCGCTGTATATACACTGTATATACAGTCGTACTGGAACCATTCGTGACCTGAATGGTCACCGTCTGTGGCTTATCGTTGATCGGAATAATCTGACTCTTTTCGCCACTCTTCACCACCGCACCATTAACGGTAATTGTTGATGTAGCATCCACTGCGGTTGGAACAAAATAAGGACGAGACACATTATTTCCAACAGTCAGCAAATAAGTAGTCACATTCGGATCAAACTTTTCTGGCAGCATAATGCCCGTATTCGTGCAATTATGCGTCAGATTCAGCAACTGAGAAGACCCTTGAGCCTGTTGCTGTTGCCCTACGTACACATCCGCAGAGGCAACTCCAGCACACGCAGTCAAAAGCAGTACCAGAGCAACGAACAAAGAACTAAAGCGAAGTTTCATAACCTTACGCCCCCTATAATATCACTCGGTTCCGTAGAACCTAACGATATTATAACAAAATCTAAAAAGATTGACAAATATATTTCACATGAATATAATATACGTATCTTTTATGTATTGAAAGGACGAGAAAACCTATGAAAATCCAGAAACCTATGACCATCACCATAGACGAAATTTCGCGCAAAACTGCTGAAAAAATCGCAAAAAAATTTAACCTCAGCGTTAGTGCTGTCATACGTCTCGGAATTATGACTCTGGATAAGAAAGTAAAGAAAGCTGAACGTAACAATTCGTAACTACATTACTTTGGGATCTCTCAATAGCCCATAATGCGTTAAATCGCTATGTGGAACCGTTCCGGTCTCCACAATAACGAACCCAAACTGCTCATAAAACGCAATATTCTTTGGATCGTGTGTTTCCAAATAAACACACTGCTGTTCATAATCAAAGAACTTCAAACACGGTTGCAATAAACGTTTTGCTAAACCTTTATTTTGTGCCTCTTTCCGCACCACAAGATCATATATATACCAACCATCTTGTGGCATGTTCCGCTGCTTCATGTCCATACAATACTTTTCGTATCGAATCATGGGCATATAAGTGCTAATCGGCATAATATTCTGCAAACCGCTCTTTAACAAATATTGAACAGGCGGCATTCCATGATATCCAGGCGGACACAAACATAAGAATCCGTTCACTGCCGGACTATCCACAATCAACGTTGCATAATGATTCAACGTCAAAATCGAAGACCGCCAAACTTTAGCCACAAGTTTATCGGAACTATGTTTACCAAATAATGCTGGATATAAGGGATACCCCTCATACGCATCTACATTACATGCCACTGCTTCTTCAATATTTTTTGTTTCAAGAATCTGCAGTCCAGCTTGATGAAGCAACTGTTTCAAAATCGTTTCATCCATCATAGTATGACTCCCTTCTATCGAAGTACTTTCTTATTATATCAAAAAACTAGCTTATACAACAACCTAAAATCCACATACTATATTACACGAGAGCATTCATGTAATCAAAACAGAAAGGAACACACATCATGATCTACATCGACAACATTCGTAAACCGCAGGCTTCCGAAGTTTGGGCAATTGTTCGCTCTTTGAAATCTCCCGGCAAAATGATTTGGGTTCCTGATTTGTCCCCGACACAACGCCTGTTCTATCAGTACCTGAAATGGCGTGATGCCGGACAATGGAATGAAAAAACATTCCAGGGACTTTATGCACCGCAATTTCTGCAGGATGCAAAAGCAAACCCCAATTTTGACCGGTTGATTCATCAGCTTCAAACCGCTGATCATGACATTTCTCTGATTTGCTTCTGTACTGATGAAACCCTGTGCCATCGCTCCATTGTCGCAGGCATTCTGCAGGGTTTAGGTACAGACGTCACTGCAAAGCAGGACTATAGCAAATACTTCCAAATGTATCAAAGCATTTAACCATGCTTTTCCATGAAGATTTCCAATTTCCGGAGGTCTTCCTTTCTTTTACTTCAAAATACATAAACAACAAGTGTCACATGGACACTATGTTCCATACACACAATACATTAACAACAAAACCGCAAAAAGAGAGGTGTCATTCATTCTTATGAAAAAAATCCTGGTAATTCTTGTCGTTATTTGCATCGTCGTTCTTACCCTGGTTGCCACCTGCAAGGCTCAAATTGCCTTACCGACATCATATATGTGGCAAGAACCGACTCTCGATGCATCTATCTTCGAAGTCACACAAGACCCCAAAGATCCATATAGTTTTCGTGTTATTCTTCATGAAAACCAATACAAAGATCATATTCGTATTGAAATCTATCGAAGCGAAGATTGGACCCTATACGAACAAATATATGCCTTTTCAGAGCAAATTCTCGTTTCACCTGTACTCAAATTTGGAAAAGAACACGCTTTTACATTCCGCCTAAACCCTTTCAGGGGCGTTTATGACATCATGTTCGAGTCCGTATCCCTCGACCAAAACGGAGAGGCCGATGAAAACAAACTCATCAATATTGTTCACCAACTCACAATTAGCGGTAAAACGATGCAAATTATCGACGAACTCCCATAACTACCGGAATGACACCTCATTATAAGAAGCACTCTCACATGAGAGTGCTTTCTTTTTTCCTCTAAAACAACCAATTACAGATACACCGGTTCGCCAAGCTCAAACTCCAATTCATAAATTGGTAGTTTCACCGGTTTAAACCAATCATCCATATACCGATAAAACGGCATATAGAACCATTCCGGCACATCCCATGCATACCATATCATAGGAGATGCCGTCTGTTGTTCTTCTTGGCGATTGTACCACAAGGCATTATCTGCCTTAAACCAAGGCTCGCCCAAAGCAACACTAACCATAGAAACCATAAGTACCAAACAAACCACCCAGAGAATCAGCTTTTTCATCTAATAACCCCCTCTTTGACGGATTTTCCAAAGAAGCGAATTGTATCGCCTAAGGACTTCACATGTGGTACCCGTTGCGTCTTCTCTTCAACCTGCTCTCTCACGAGCTTAATCGAACGAGTACTTCCTGATGTTGTAACATTCGGTTCAAATTCCTGTTTCTTCGTATGTTTTCCAGATAACCTGGAAAATCTCGGACGAGCTGGTCGTGGCACAAATGGATATTCCACACTCAACTCCGACTGATTTACTTCCATTTTCACCGCAAAATCAATCCTGGCGCCAAGGACTTCGGCTCTTTCATGACACTTTTGAAAAATACCATCAGGCTGTAACACAGCATATTCCAGCATTTTCATCGGTGCCCCAAGGCACACAGTGACAAAATCGCCCGTAATCTCCATAATTTCATTAATGGTTAGATTCAAAACAGCCTGTCGTCCATAGTGCCCAACATCATGGAACCATATATCCCAAGAATTTTCCCCACGAGGATAGGCAAACTCCTTTGAAATATTCCAGACCCAAACCTCGCCTTCTCGAATGTCGGCTTTCATTGATCCGCCTAACAAATCCGTAGGGTCTTCAAATGTAAGCATTTTACATTCGTCTGACGAAAGTTTTTCATGTGCCTTCATCAAGGCTTCACATTCCGGCGAATAACTAATACCGACCAAACACAAAGCATTCTTTTCGTCCACATGACACAACTTAAACGCAGCCTGCAAAAGTGCGGCATGTTGCTCAATATCCAAATCAGCAACAATCGGTCTGTCATGCCATAAGAAAAACCTAAATGTCGCTATTCCATCTGTTTCAACAATCTTCTCAAACGTACATAGCTCCGTTTTCTTATGATCCGCTCTTCGACGTCTCGGTCGTTCGCTCATGTATACAGCTCCTTCCCTTATTTGGCTGTATATATAATACCAAAAAACCACTCATTTATCAAGCTTTTTTAACAATTTCTTAACGAAAATCTCTGATATATTCGAAGAAAACAGGCGTAAACTTTTCATGCAATTTCCGCTCAAATTCAGCAATAATCTTTTCTGAATTATCCGCAAAACTCCAAGTTGTAAAAACCTGTTCAAAAATAGCCATAAACTGTTTTAAAAATTCAGGTAACTGACTCCACGGCACATGTTGAGCCAAAAACTCATCTGATGTGCTATCTGATTGAAAAAATGGAATAACCTTCTTCCCACGTCCAATAACCCGAGCATCAATCGCATATAACCCTAACATCACATCGGATCCTACTGACCGCATCTGAATAATCAAATTCTTCGCAGGTCGATAGTCAAAAACAACACAATCACTTGTATTAGACACCAATTGAGTTCGATTATCATAAAGAATCAAGCTCGTACTACGAGCCAAACGCTGATTCATCGGATCGCCAGGTGCTAACCGTTCGTATGCGCCGTCCACACCGTATGCAGCTACAAACGAAGAATATCCGTCATTAGCATAGCACCCAGCAACCTCTTCAGAAATATTCAACAATTTCTCAAAACAAGCATCTAAATTATTAATACGTAAACCACAACATAACATCATGTGATGAATCTTCTGGAAATATTCGTAAGAATCCAAAGCATCAAGAGGGATTCGAACCGCTTGATAGGGATAACACTCTGACCGCAAAATACCATTATGGCAAATAGCAGACATATGTTTAAAAGTCCTGCATTCCTCCAACATGTACATAATTAATGTACTACTGCCATCAAAAAATACCCCGCCAATCGGATGGTCAAGACCATCAGATAGAATCAAAATTTTACTGTAGTAAGCCACAGCTTTACGAAACTTCTGATCTAAATCCAAATAATAAAGCGGGTCAACACGATAAGTACACCTATCAAACAGTTCCTGCCCGATGGGCAGCTTTACCGTCTTAATAAATTCCTCCATCTGACCAAAGGTCAGACCATATGTACGCTGTTCAGCCATAAGAAATCCCCCAAACATCTATAAATTTGTATTCTTATTTTAACATCTATCAATTCATTTATCAATACTATTTCCAACGAGAACATTCAATCCCCCAATGAATCGGATAACAACGGCTATATGTACACAGATATACCAAAAAATCACCGCATGAGACTATAAGCCTCCGGTGATGAGAACCCAAGGTACGGCTACGTTCTTATCAGACTTATCACGCAAATAGTACGTAAGTATTCAAAAAAGCCTTTATGTAAGGGTGAGATAGGTTTATCGTCTCAAAGAAGTCGTCTAGCAAACTTGTCTCGCACCCCAACTACTAATAACCGTGATACCAGAAAGACCGACCTTGGAGTGAGTGTAATAACGGAGGTGATTGACATGAAAATCAATCTGAAGAAAATAGTAGCTCTGCTACTCGTTGTTGCACTTACGGCAACTTTTAGTGTGAGTTTTGCAGAATACCATAGTCCAGAACATGGAAAAACGGACACAAATCGCTCTCTGATTGTAGACCATTCCCATGTATCTGATGGATATATCTTCGTAAAAGGACCGAAATCTCCTGACAAGAAATTGAAGATTTCGGTGTCCTTCAACGGCAAAGCTAAAATCCACTACAATCTGAATCAGGACGGAGAAGAAGAAATCCTGCCTCTTCAGTACGGAAATGGAAAATATACCGTAGCTCTGTATCAGCAGTTAAGCGGAACCAAATATGAAAAAATAGGTGAGTTGTCGTTTAACGCTAACATGAAAGACGAACGGTCTTACATGCTGTATCCTAACCAAATGGTAGACTACAACGCTACGACAGAAGCCATCCTGTACGCAGACGAACTCTGTGCCGGAACGACTGATGAATACGAAATCGTCATGGCAGTCTATGACTTCATGAAAAAGAATTTCTCGTATGACTGGTTCAAATCCGGCGACGTCAGAGCGGGCGTATTAAAAGAAATACGACCCGACATCGACGGCTCTTGGGAAACCAGAACCGGCATCTGCCAAGACCTCGCGGCCATCATGGTAGCGATGCTCCGCTCGCAGGGCATTCATGCCCGGTTAACGATTGGAACCTGCGGTGAAACACCACACGCATGGGTTACAGTCTATTACTATGGAGAAGATGGGAAACTCAAAAGCCTTTCGCTTGATCCTACATACTTTCGGACAGTCTCTAAAAGAGCTGGCTATAAAGTCGAAAGGTACTATTAAACCTGCCACCTTTAACACAAAGGTGCAGGTTTTTTTTCAAACCTAAATAAAACAAAAAACTAAAAACTTATATAACTTACTCCCTTACCTACGGGAGTAACACGTAGACCCTATACAAAGACAATACGAAATAGGAGGAACGAACTTGTGGAAACAATATTAAGCCCCGATTCGCACACAGCGTTCATCGTCAAAGACATCACAGATAAAATCGGAAGCTTTCGCGAAAAAGAAATCTTTCGCAACCCCCATTACCTCATCCAAGGACATACTTGGAATAATGAACACAAAGTTGTAAGCGTTATATCAACAAACTGCGAACCAGATGGTCACGCAGATAGCTATGATGTTGATATTATCACGCATACTATCTGCGGTTAAAGGAGAAAATAACCATGACAACAGAACCTGTTACCAAAACCTTAACAGCTATCGAACACGATGGCATGGACGTTCGTCTGCTCACCATGGTTTTCGAAATCCCCGATAAGGATTTCGATCTTATTGACGCTCTCAAAAAGGCTGTTGCAGACTACGTCGCCACAGATCAGGGCAAAGCAACCCTTGATTACAACTGTGGCTGTTTCAATCTCGCAGACATTGATTCCAGCCTGCCCCGCAAATTCTGCGAAAAATACGGAGTAAAAATCATCGACTCTGTTCTTGCAGAAGACGATATCGATTGGGATTGCAACTTTGCCCCAGACTCCACCGACTTATAAAAGCCTGTTCCATCTGAAACTAATCATGGCTGTGGCGAGATCAGCACGACATCATCCGTTGGGTTTCATAGCGACTGCATAAACCGTGAGATATGCATTGACGTAAACTTTTATCAACGGATGGTGCGTCCACATTTATCAGAAAGGAGAAAAACCATGTCAGACAAAATTTGCGTTCTCGCTGAATGCATCGAACGCGACATTTCCATGATCCGCTTTCCAACACTGAAAGATGCACAGCAAGCGATGTTCCAGTGCTACTTGGAAACGCTCCTGGGCGGAAAAGAAGCTTTCGAGCAAAGTGAATATGCCAAAATGAGCTTCCCGGAATGCATTCCGGAAATCCAGAAAAATGAAGAACTGTTCGCCGAAGAATATGCCGAAATCGGCGACACATGGGCATATATCACTGATGGACCCAATCACGATAACTTTGATTGGAAAATCGAAGAAATCTGATAGAAAGAAGGATCAACCATGTATATCAACCACGGAGATAAAAACTTCTTCGAACACGGCATCCTCGTCGATTCCGAACATTCGGATACCTTGATTGATATGCTCGTCTGCGAGCCATATCCTGACGAAGAAGACAAATATATGTTCGCCCGCATCCAAGTGGACACCGAAGCCAAATGGCTCAACAAAGACGAACTTCGTCGCTTCACAGGCATGGATCTGACAGATCCCGTAGAGCTTGCCATTGCTGCCTACAACTACTACGGTCCTGAAGAATTCGGTGCCATGGACTATGGCGTCACCTATGACTACCGCGATATGGATAAAGAATCCATCCGCAAAGAACTTCGAAATTATCTGATTGCTCATGATAATCTCGAACTGTAAAGGAGATACCCATGAACATAAGTGCAGCAAATATCGAAATCTGCAAACAGCTCGCCAAAGGCGGTCGCATTCGGACACAAACCGTGTCCAAAAAGCTCATCCTTGTCATCCCCGAACCTGCATACTATGGCTATGTCATGGATGTCAAAGATCCCGTCTTTTCCGTTGAAAAGACCGCATCGGTGGACAAGAAGAAGCAGATTATTAATCTCTCCCTTCTCAACCAGAAGAACGAGATTACCCCGACGCCGTATCTGCGCGTCCTCACGGACAAGCACAACGAAACGGCACGCCTGTTCAAATCCAGCGAAGGGAACGTTTGGGTGAATACCAAGTTCCTAAAGTATATCAACATCCGTCAGTGCAAGTTCTATCAAGATAGAACAAACCGCAATAGCCTGATTCTGGTTGTTGAGAAAGAAAAGACGCCTGTCATGTGCGTCCTCCCCATTCGCACATTCGATGAACAGGAACCTTGTTTCGAAGAACTCGAAACTGAAGCCGAAGGAGTATAATATGCCACTCATTCACGCCATTCGTGAACTTTGTGGCGATATCACCACAAAGGACATGCAGATGATTGCGGATATCAACCGCATCATCCTCAACCTACAATTTATGTCAGCATTGCTGACACAATCAAACGATTCCACGAACGCATAAAAGGAGACTACTTTCATGTGCATTCATAGAAGACAGCCAAACGGTGAGATTCTTGAAATCGAACTCACCGACGCAGAGCTCTGCGACGCAGCTTCCGAATATGAAGCAAATCACGACTTACGGACTGTGCAAGAAGAAATCAAAAGCCATCTGTTGATGGCTCCTGACGACACACCCGACAGTGCGGCTATTAGCTTCTTCGGAAAAATCACCACTATCGGCACACTCAAATCACTCCTTAACGACACCGACAAATTGTCCAAAGTTGCATCGAAAATGCGAGACTTCTTGGACAATGATGCCGGATGCGTCCTCACAGACTTCGAAGACGACTGTCGCACAGCTGCATTCAATGAACTCATTGATGAGCTTCTGCCCTAATCAAAAGGCTACCGTGAATCATCGCGGTAGCCATATTTTTTTATTTCTTTAAACAATAGACACCAACAATTTGAATAAATGACGACCGACCGCTTCAGCTAACTTACACGGCACGGCATTACCCACCTGTTTATATTTGCTGACTAAATCGCCAGCAAATTCCATCGTTTCCGGAAATGTCTGAATCACAGCCGCCTCTCGCCAACTAAACCGTCGAGTGATTCCGTTTGAACCAAAGACCCAATGGTCTTTGCCAACCTTAATCATATCCGGCGAACCAGACCACAACGGCACTTGCTTCGCCATCGCCGGAATCGTAAATGACACATCGTCCCAATCGCGTTTCCGATTGCGACTCATATATCGACTACTATACGGAGCATTACAAACATCTTCAGGCAACGGATCGGAAAGATGAACCAAAGCCTCCCGAATCGTCACCCGACAGGGTTCCTTTTCGGGGTATACAAAAGATGTAATTCCCAAATCTTTCCTAAATCCAACAATAATCACCCGTTCCCTGTCTTCCGGTACACCGTAGTCCATCGCATTTAACAACTGATAATAAACGTCATAACCACAATCAGCGAATTCATGAATGATGGCGTCCATGACTTGACCGCCACCCATGGTTAATAATCCCTTGACATTTTCTCCAACAAACATCAGTGGCTGTTTGGCTTTTACAATCCTCACATAATGTTGATACAGCACATTTCGGCTATCATCTAACTTCCGTGGACCGCTCAAGCTAAACCCTTGACACGGAAACCCGCCAAGCATAACGTCCACGTCAGGAATATCCGAAATGCAAACCTTACCTACATCCCCGCAAACCACATCAGCGTCTGACCACATACGATGCGTCGCACACGCATCTTTATTAAAATCGTTCGCCCAAATTGTCTTAAAACCAGCTCTGTCGAACCCTATATCCAGTCCGCCAGCACCGCAAAACAAACTTCCCGCCGTAAATTCCTTCATTACTTTCAGCTTCTCTCCTATCGGAGAGAATCTCCCTCCACTTCTTATTTTTACACAAAATACAATTCCAGTATTTTTTGGGCAAACTTGAGTCGGTTCTCAGGCGCTGCAGCTGACCAGCAGCGCAGCCCCATCACCGCCACTTGTTTGCCAACTCTTACACACAATACAAATTTATCTATCAACTGATAGCTTCTTTGATTTTTTCTGCAATTCGTTCGATCACAGAGACGCAGACAGAATTTCCGGCTTGCTTATATAACCTGGACTCACTCTGGTCAGACGGAAGCTTAAACGTCTTCGGAAAGCCTTGTGTGTTGAAACACTCACGTGGAGTCATTTTCCGAATCCCGTATTTTGTTTGAATCAAACAAACATTATGTCCGCCTCCGCCTTGATTTGCGGTCAATGTAGGAACCACCCCTGATTTATTCTTCCGAACATATCTACGACGCCATTGATAAATGGCTGGATTCTTCGGATCATCATCCTTCATCGCATCATCTAACAACTCATACATACCGGCTTTGTATTTTCCGGGCGTATAATAATACTTATCATCCACTTTACCTGTAAAATCAATCAAATCCGTTACTGTTGCGGTTAATGGAAGTGGCTCTGGCCACTTAAATCGATCAAAATCTGCTTTTTCTCGAAAAGCCACGATATAAATCCGTTCCCGATTTTGAGCAATATTACCATATTCCATCGCATTCAATACTTTATACGTAACATAGTAACCTAATCTAGCTAACTGCTCACAGATAACTCGGAATGTATTCCCGTTATCGTGAGTTACCAAATTTTTCACATTTTCAAAAAATGCGACACTCGGATGCTTCGCTTCTAAAATGCGTACCAATTCGAAAAAGAGCGTTCCACGACCTTTTACATCATTAAAACCTTCCCGACGTCCGGCAATCGAAAATGCTTGGCAAGGAAACCCGCCAATCATAATATCAAAGTCCGGAATTTCATTTGCCGATACATCGCAAATGCTCCGTACATCCACAGGAATATCAAAATTCAATGCGAACGTCTGTGCAGGAAACTTATCAAACTCATTTGCATACACAGTACTAAAAGCCCCTGTATTCTCAAATCCCAAATCAATGCCGCCAACACCGGCAAAAAATGAAGCACATTTGAACATATTACACCACCCAAATCCAAATTCGATAAACACCATCCCTATTTTAACAAAATATCATTCATTTATCAAGAAATTTGAACATGATAAAAGGCTTGCATCCTTCGATGCAAGCCATGAAATCCATTCATCAGAATTCCAAAGTGCGAGCGCCCCTGTTGGCCTTCAGATTACTCAAATCCGGCAAAGCCCGACCACCATTCCGCTTCTCCGGACCTGGCTTTTCCTGCTTCGCAGGAGCTTCTACAGCAGGCTTTTCAAGATAATTACTATAACATAGCATTCATAGAATGCAAGTACCAGATTACGGCTCAATCGAATACGTTAAGTCTTCATTTAACGGTAAACCGTTATCCTGCTTAAACGTAATTCTGAACCTGAACTCATCATTTTCATGACCAGCCAGCAGATCATCCACTAACTTCTTCAAAGTTAATTCACCCGGTTTCGTCCAGTTTTGAAACAATATATCTGGATATGTCCCATCCGAATAAGTAACCTCGGCATGAACCCGAGTAATATTATCCTCGCCTTCCTCGGTTGTAACCTCAACAGCAATCGTCTCCTCATGCCCGTCATACAGCAACGTCTGATCGTCACCAATCAATTCCTTGATTGTGTATGTATGAATACCCGCATCATTCCGATCATATTCAAGAATATCGAATTGGACGAAACCACCATCAATCACTGATTTGGTCTGCAATAAAATATTACCTTCCCACAATTCAAACGAAAAGCTATCTGCTTTCGCAGGTTGCCCATCCATTAATTTTCTTCCAGTAAACTGAATGGTAGCCAAATCCGGTTGATACTTATTTAAGAATAAGGCTTCAGATGTCTCCAATGGATAAATCAAGCCGGTAGAATTCGATTGAGCAATCAATACCCAGTCGTTTGGAATATTTTCCTCGAAAACGGAATAACCAGTTCCTGCCGGAATCCCATCAAAGAACGCCTTTTCGTCTCCTTTAATAGAGAACATAAATTCACCGTCTTGCATCACAATACTCGTATCCCGAGGTGCAAACACCGCTGTTAACGTCACAACATCATTGGCCTGATAAGTATTAGCAGGAATCGTATCCTGATCTCGATAAATTCTACGAGTTCCATCTGTCCAGCAATTAAACACTTTTCCAAAAACTTGGAAAGTATTTGCCGGAATCTCATAATCTTCCGCCACCAATGCAGTCACAGATGGCATACTTCCGACACAACTTTCCTCATCGCATACAAACGAAATTGTATATTCCGTTGCAACTTCTTCCCATACCCACGTTCCAGCCATTGCAGACGTATAATTCGTTCGCAACTCTGTAGGGGTATATGAGCCATAGGTCTTATCCTCCCGGATCCACTTCCGAGTATACTGAATCCCATCTTGTGAAGCAGGCGGAATCGGCAAATAACCCGTCGCACCATCTGCACCAATAAAACAATTTTTATCGCCCAAAATGACCTTATTAAGGTGAGTTCCAGGATAAAACATTTCTCGCAAATCGGTAACAGAATCCGTATTGAACCCCGACAAATCCAAAAACGTTAACGCATAACAATGATAAAACATCTCCCACATATTTGTGGCACTATTTGTAACAAAAGATGACACATCTAACGAAGCCAAACGTTCACAACCAGCGAACATTTTTTCCATATTGGCAACATGAGATACATCAAAACTGGATAAATCCAAAGAAGTAAAAGCTGAACACCCACCAAACATAGCGTTCATATCTGTTACATTTGCAGTATTCCATTTTGTCAAATCCAAACCTGTTAAACTATAACAATTATAAAACATCTCACCCATATCAGTAACATGAGATACATCCCAGTTAGAAACATCCAAAACTGCTACATTACTACATCCTGGATTACCGGAATTTTGAAAAAATCCAAACAAAGAATCCATGTTAGTAACACTGTGAGTATCCCACTTGGATACATCTAACTCTGTCAATGTTTTACAACCACCAAATGTGCCACCCATATTTGTGACATTTCCCGTATTCCACTTGCTCACATCTAAAGCTGTGACATTAATACACCCATAGAACGTATTAAAGAGAGATGTCACATTATCCACTACAAAATTGGACACATCCAATGTTGTCAATGCCTGACAATTTGAAAACATGCTACTCATATTGATTGCACTATGAGTATCCCATTGTGATGTATCTAAAACCGACACAGATCGGCATCCACTAAACATACTATAAAAGTGTCTTACATTTCCAGTATTAAAATGAGATACATCTATCGCACTCAAGTTTCCGCAACCACTAAACATCTGATCCATTTGAGTAACCTGTGATGTATCAAAACGACTAACATCCAAAGTTGTCACATTTGAACAAGATAAAAACATACTGCCCATATTTGTTACATGGCTCGTATCAAATCCAGATACATCCAACGACGTGACAGAATTCAGATTATAAAACATGCTAGACATATTCGTCACATGACTTGTGTCAAACCCGGACACATCCAAAGAAGTTATATAATGCGAATCACGAAACATGCTCTGCATAGTCGTAACTTTTGATGTATTAAAACCGGTTAAATCCAGAGTAGTCAACTGACGGCCATCATAGAAAAAATATGATGCATCTGGTGGCAAATACACAACATCGGCATCTGACCACCAATAACAATCATCTCCATCCATCCACACATACATAGAACAAGATGTTGATTGATCATCCACGCGAGCCTTATCGTCTGGCAATTCGGCTACACTGGTATACGTTGTATTTCGTTGAAACGTCTTAGCGACCCGCAAACGAGTCGTACTAAAGTATGTCGCACCAGCCATTTCATGACTCCAAATAGATTTACTAATTGTCACTTCTGTCTCCGCAACAGCAACAGATGCGACGCACAAAAGCATCAAACAAATGACTGCAATTCCTACAAAAATTAACATCCGTTTCATGCCGTACAATGCCTCCTTACGTTCTCATCACGGCATTCCGCCATTGTCTTTAGTTTACCACACTTCCATCCATTTATCAAAAGAAAATCGAGGACCCCGCAGGATCCTCGATTGGCCCCATGGTACGCATGTCAAACATGATTACCATGTAGACAGAAGCGCTGGCAGCTCTATCAAATGTAGTATAACATAAGTCATACTCCTTTGTCAAAACTTTAATGCATATAACATCGTAGGCGCTATACAATATCACTCATCCAACGTAATATATTTCGTCGCTATATAGCAATGAAAGCCGTAAACGTCCACTTCGCACCACTTTTTACCATAGTTAAAAATTGTCACGACCGCACCACACGGCACTTCACTCAAATACTTTGATGAATTACTACCTTTGGCACGAATATGGACTGCGTCGCCCGTGTTAGTCCTTCCGTTAACACTCACCCTACCGCTCTGATAAGTGCCTGAAGCATCATTGGGGTAAAACTTAAGCGTACTCGTCTTCACATAGCCTCGTACCCCATTCGCTTCTACCAACGCCCAAGAACCTTCGATTTTGACTACCATCAAAACCTGGCACTTAAAACACTGTGCCATCACGAAGGACTTTGTGCTTTTTTCAGCAAACATTCGCATACTGCTCTGTTTCTTTGTATTGACTACCGCCAATACTTTCTTTTCAGGTGCTTCTGTTCCCCAACGCAAAGAAGTCGTGGAAACCACACACTCCTTTCCGTCCATTAGGACGGTACACCGACCTAATCCGAGATGCTTCATCTCGACAGGAACCTCATCGCCTTCTGACGTAACATACACCACATCGGCAGTAATTCCATTTTGCTGCCGATAATTTTCATATTTTGACTGCCAAAGTTGCGGATCCATTGGCTGATGTGTTGCCGTTGGCACATCAATCGGTAATTGCCCCGATTCAACCGTTATTCCTTCAGAACCAGGCGTCAGATTATCAGTATCCACAATAGGATACCCAACCCCATTCACAATATAAAGACCCCCATCATCATCCCACAAATCCTCAACGATATTTCCTGTCTCATCGACATACAATCCCGTCGTTGAATCCTTGGAATAACCCGCTAATGCAACAGCGGGAAGAAGAAACGAAAGACCCAGCAGAATAACGATAAATCGTTTAAACATGGACAACCCCCCGTCATCAGATGATGAATAAATTATACTCATTTATGAACATTTTGTCAAGATATTTACAAAACTGTAACAACTAAAACACCATCACAATGTTCGGGTGTAATAATGATAAAATGAAAAGAAAGGGCACAAAAGCCATGAATAAAGAATTATATACAGAATTAAGCGAAAGGGCTAAAGTCATTCTCGACGAACACGAAAAAGACTTTCTTCCCCCGCCAATCCCGATTGTTCCCAACTATATGAAACGCTTCTACGATCTTTATCATAAAGTCAAAGACCTGTTGATGGACGTCTACGGCTTCACCAATTCAGACTTCCGTGCCTCTAAACTTATCTATGATTACTGTAGCCAGATGATTGACGCCTTCAAAATACTTCGGTCACTACTTGAAGGACACGAAATTGTCATCTATCCTATCAACTTCGATGCCGTCAAAGACGTCCTCGAAAACGAGTTTCTCGACGCTTTGCAGGATACCCTGCAACTCGTTGCACACATCTTCGGCTATACTGATAAATACATTGCCATTTCCAAACTGGATTATACAGGCTATGCTCCGCTCACAGCAGAAAACCTGGACGACCCAGAATTTCTGGCTATGGCTGAATAAACCAAAATGCTCTCGATTCACTTCGAGAGCACCTTATTTTTAAAACAAAAATTCGGAACGCATACGTTCCGAATTATGATTCATATGGTACTGCTTATAATCCAGCGTCATTCAACGCTTTTATAATTTGTACTCCAATCCTCCGTGCCATCTCTACCGGCACAGCATTACCGATTTGCTTATATTGGCTTGCCATGGTACCTTCAAACTGCCAATCATCTGGAAAGCTCTGAACTCGTGCATACTCACGAACCGTAAGCGGTCTCGTTTCATCAGGATGACACCGTTCAGTTTGCTTTTGAGATGGAGATGTTGTCAACGTCAAACAAGGCTCATTCCATGCAAGACGTCGTGCCATACCACGCCGTCCACCGCCGGAATAATAAGCACCTTTCATATACTCCTTTGCAACATCTTCCGGCAAATCAATCCAACAACCACCAGGCGGAACTAAATCCATGACCTTACGCTTATTTGCACTATATGACTCACCCGCACTTATGGGGCAACCCTTCAAAGCGTCCTTCAAAGTCGTCCACTTTTTATCAGGTTCTGGATATTCAAAATGAATCTCATCAGCCAAATCGTCACGAATTCCGATCATAATGAGGCGTTCACGCCTCTGTCCTACTCCGTAATAACAGGCATTTAAGATTTGATATTGAATCTGATAACCCAACGATTTTAGCACACCTACAATCGTTTCGAACGTGCGACCATGATCATGGCTTAACAAGCCTCTAACATTTTCAAATAAAAACATCTTCGGTCTTACTTCTGAAACACATCGGGCGAATTCGTGGAACAGCGTCCCACGAGTATCCCCAAAGCCAAGCCTTTTACCGGCATAACTAAATGCCTGACATGGCACACCACCGGATACCACATCAATACGTCCAGCATAAGGGATAAAATCCACATGATGCACGTCATCGCAAATGACATTCCAGCCTGGACGATTCTTTCTTAATGTAGCACAGGCGGATTTATCAAACTCAACAAAACACTGTCCGTCCAGACCAGCTTGTTCAAGTCCTAATGCTAAACCGCCCGCTCCAGCGAACAGTTCAATATCCGTATATCCCATCCCATCCCAACCTCTCAACGTACCAAAGGAACTTCGTAAATTACTCGTTCCTCTGCTCTTTTTACGCTTCTCTTTAACACTCCAAATGCCAACCATCCACATTCGATATCGAAAACGATAATGGATGATGGATGGAATCCGGATTATAAATCTCCATCAAAATGCACATCGTATCATTCTGATAAACATTCACGAATACTCTGAACTCATCACGCTTAAAAGCGTAATCGATCATTTCACGCTCTTTCAAGATGACCGGATACCTGACACAATGTTCCACAGGGTTTTCTGTTCCACGATTAGCATCATAAACGATACCACCATGTTGGTTCTTATCTACTTCCTTCGAAGAGAACAAACCAACTTTGGCCTGTTCCACCAAATAACCCAAGAATTCGTGCAATGCAAAGCATTTCTTCAAACCAACAAATTCTTCTCGAAACATGTGCCACATCAGCCCCTTTCTGGCTCTAATTATACCACAAAAGTGTAGAAAAAGCAATACTTTCATATCGTCATAAAATTGACGAAACCGCCAAAATAAGGTACTATATAAGGTGTTCAGTTCATAAACTGATAACACCAAACCTGATCAAAAGGAGGCTTTTATTCATGAAAAAATGGATTACCTTGGTACTGACCGCCGTTATGGCTTTCTCTATAGCGACCACTGCTTTCGCAGCAACGCCCTCTCCGGCTTTAGAAGACTACCTCGTCATCACGTCCGAAAACGGACAACGAGACGATGCCTTAATCTACCGTATTGACAACACGGAAGAAACGGATAATCTGATCAAAGAATTTCTGCTCGCCCAGGAAGAAGGAAATGTCCTTTCAGTATTTCCAGAGGAAATTGAAATCATCCCTAACGCCATTATCTTGGACGTTATTAGCTTGAAAGCGAAACCTAAAGCGGCAGAATATGAAACCTATACCGTTCTGATGAACGGAGTGATTGGAATCTTAAAAGATAAACCAGCACAGACCGTCATCAAAACTGATGATGAATGGTTCCAACCGGAAACAGAGGTTGTAGAAGATGATGTTCTGCGTGTCACATTCGACCAAATTATGCTCCGCAAAATGGTCGATGCGAAAAATATATCCATGATTATCCTCATGGATCCGACAAAAGAATAATATTAGACGATAACGATAAAACAACACCCACGACGTTATGCCGTGGGTGTTTTCGTATATTCGGTCGGCTCATATATATCCTCACCTCACCTGTGTCATAATATTTTTTGTTACCTCAATCATATTATCTTTCAATTTCACAGCATCAGCAATTACAACTTTTTCCATTGCTTGAATATATCGTTCCATATAACACCAATCAGGTGTACCATCTGATATAACAGGCAAAAGAATTACATCTTTCTGAATTTTCTTTCGAGAAATAGAATCTCCCCAACTATATTTCTGACCTAAAGATTTCTGTATTGCCGAAATCAAAAAGAAATAAACATAACAAGTCATACCAGACTTTTTCAAATATAAAGCCAAATTATGACTATCATTCGAACAAAAATCGTTTTCCTGATATGTTACAACCATCGTCTTACCACCAATTAAAATACAATTTCCTTTGTCTATCCAAGACAACGGACAGTCTATATATGACATCACAGAATTATTCGACTCACCTGCTGTAACATATGGAATAGTTCCACTATTTAAAACAACCTGTTCTTTTAATATCGACTTTGTATTACACACATCAAAAATATCAATCACTCGAAACTCTTTCCACCGAATTCCGCTATCATTTTCCAAAGACTCATCTTTGTCAAATACGGATCCTGGAGAGAGAGAGAGAGAGAGAGAGAGCACTTTCTTATCCTCTTCTGTCAAAACATAATCGTTCAAACCAGTAACTCTCAAATACGCATCCAACTCTTCGATGCGTTCACGTTCCAACTCTTCGATGCGTTCACGCATATAGCCCCAATCAGGCGTTCCGTCTGATATGACAGGAAGCCTAATTTCAGCAGAAGCCAATCGAACACTATTGAACAAATTTGTATAAGAAGCAACACTTTTAGCAACTTTTTCTACAGATGCGCATAAATACAGACCAATCGTTTCATCAATATGCTCATTATAAAGCAAATTGATTGACGCCCCGCTAAAACCGCGCCCCACAAAATCAACAGGTTGATAACATGTCTTTCCGGTAATCGGATCAACAGAAAGACAATTACCTCTACTAACAACTGACAAAGGCGCGTCAACATAACCGACAATACCGTTATTGTCAGATGCACCAGTCACATAAGGAAACAAACCGACAGAATATTCTTTCAAAGGTTTTCCATAAACCTTCCGTATATCAAAAATATCTTCAATTTTGAACAATCTATCCATTGACATAACCTTCCTTTATTACCTGTCCAACCTTCCAACTCAAATACTCTGACACCGTTCTACGAAAATCTTCTTCCGTCGGCCTCGTATCAATCACTTTATGCTGACTAAAACACCAGTCCTCCCCAGAGAGCGAAATTGTATCTTTAATTACCTTACCATTGGCTTCGGTATAATACTTCGTCTTTGGCATCTTCCCAAGAAGAATTGCCTCGACTTCTGCATAACGCTCATCCGCGTGATCCGTATTTCGCAGATTTACCCGCAAATCTGATTTCTTACGATTCTGTCTGGTATATCCATCCTCAGACATATCAATAAAAGTGACAATATCATCTTCCTCATGTTGACGAGCCACCTTAAAAAGATAAATTCCAGCCTGAACAGATGCCTTACCGCCAAAAATATCGGCGGGCATATGAATACTTGCAAGCAAAGTATTGTCTTTCAAAATATTCTTTGTATAAGGTAAACCTTGACCACTACCTGCATTTTCCTGTATCAAAATGCACGCATAACCTTTCGTCATTTGCTTCAGAGTTTCTTCCACAAAGATGAAACCCTTGCCTGGTGCTGAATAAGGTGGATTCAACAAAAACACCGTTGCAGGAAAATGATCACCATACTTAAAAGCGTGGCTATTAGCTTTCAACTCATGACTATCACCCTTAATGATATTTGATGAACCATCACCCATCAAAATCATATTCAGCACAGCAAGAATATAAATATTTCCGAGAATCTCCACACCAAGAAGTTGCTCTTCTTTAATCTTCCGAATCTTCTCGTCCAGCAAATCCTTATCAACAATCCTATTCTGAGCATCTCGTATCATAACTTCCATCGCTGCGACAAGAAATCCAGCACTGCCCATCGCTCTATCCCAAACGAACGAATCCATGTCCGTTCTCGCCAAACGAGCCATAAATGACGTGACATATCGAGGTGTCAAAACAACATCGTTCTGAGCATCATTTTCAATGCTGACCCAATCACTCAACTTATTTAAGATACGACCTGCAAAATCGAGATGAAGATTTGATTCCAAAATAGGAACGATTTGGCTCTGTATATCTAAAAACAGGTCTCGTAAGACACTTTCTCCATTAATAGGACGCCAAAGCACCCTATTCTTAAAAACTGGCGAAAGAAGACCTAAAATCATATCGATTTTGTCAGTCGAACATTTCTTGTATTTCAAGAAAGCGCGAATCTTACTTAACACAACAGTGCTATCGTTATAATCTTCGTTATCGCTTCCTTTGAAATCATTATGCGTCAAAGACGCAACACCATCAATTGTAAGACCTGCCATAATTAGACCGCAGAAAAGATACAACTTTTCATTGGTACCTAAATGGGTCCTCAAATGAGGATTTTCATAAATATCCTGATGAATAGCCTGAATTCGCGCATCCAATTCTCCTTCAGCCTGTTGTTTTAACTGGTCTCGCTCCGCTTCCGTCAAATCAATATGATCTAACATATCAAACAAATCATCAACCATGCTTGGCTTCAATAAAGACCAAGCATCATCTAAAGTCAATTCTTTTGGCTTACGATGATTTTTGTTTGAAATATAATATGCCTTATACTCGGCATCTGCAACGGCACCATTCGAATCTAAATTCGAACCATTCACACCAATAACAACGACTTCGTCGTAGTCACTATTTTCCAAAATTGCCACTCCATAATGCACAGCGCCATTTACGGCAAAATTCTGCACAGCAGAAGTAATTGGCTTTCCATCCTTATATGTCACGCCAACAATATTGCCGTCTTTATCAAGTTTTTCCAATTTACCTTTCAGTCCCTTACATTCAATCATCACAGGAACTGTTCTTCCACGTCTATTATCCAATAGACATTTAATATCAGGATAATTGGAACCACTGCCACCTGATTTAGAATTTGCTTCTCGCAATGCTTTATCAATTGACCCATTTATACTCTCAGTCTTACTGAAATGGCGTAATCCGAGATTATCCAGCAGATGCTTATAATAATCTTCGACTTTTTCTTCTATACTTGCCATACCATTCCACACCTTTCGTTTCCAACCTCGTATTATATTATATCTAAAATCTGCTCATTTATCAACATAAATCAACAAAAAATTACTCTTAGTTGATCGCACGGAAAATCGAAAGCGATCCGAAAAGGCTCTTGGAACCGATACATTGGAAAATCGGTGACGGAGAAATAAGGCTTTGCGACGTCTTCTTGGGACTAATACAAACGGAAAAAAAATTCTCTCGGTATTGATACCGAGAGAAAATGGTGGAACATCCCGGGGTCGAACCAGGTCACTTCGGGCTTCAACCGAACGCTCTACCAGTTGAGCTAATGTTCCCTATGGGGTGCACGAGCGGACTTGAACCGCCAACCACCGGAGCCACAATCCGGCGCTCTGCCATTTGAGCTACGTGCAACTGGCGCACCCTTTGGGACTCGAACCCAAAACCATCTGATTCGAAGTCAGATACTCTCTCCTGATGTTTTCCCATCCTTTCGATCCCATTTCCACCCTGCAAAACCTTATTTTCAGAAGGTGATTTTGCACTTGTATCGATCCCATTTAACTGATTTTGATAGTTTCGATTTTCCACCCCTTTTCTACCCTTGATTTTATTGGGTTTCAGCGTTTTGAACACCAGGACGGTGTTCTTTCTTTGTTTTTCGTGAATTTAGTTTCGATTTCCTGCCAGTTCACCGAAAATTCACCTTCCCTGCCGGACAAGGAACCTCAATGATGGACAGGACAGGTCTGATGGACAATTCCTGATGGAAAACGCAAAAGCGTTTCCCACAGGTTTGATCCACAGCCTATTTCTGCCCAGCCCACAGTGACGACTACGACTACGAAAAGGAACGATAATCATAGCGACAAAGGAACGAGGATGATGAAGTGGATCCCCCTGGGATCGAACCAGGACGTACCGGGCTTCAACCGGAGGCGCTGCCAATTACGCTAAGGATCCAAATGTGCTCCAT
>JAEEGL013245986.1_pt1 | contig 75600 bp, 54 predicted proteins | sample 9134231 | NCBI WGS metagenome assembly JAEEGL01 (sample SAMN16246548, study PRJNA631951) | gut metagenome | biome: gut microbiome; feature: rumen; material: fiber-attached | host: Bos | place: Iran: Karaj | collected 2018-10 | reverse complement strand
ATCTGTTTTATCCATATATCAATGCCGAAAGAAAGCAGGATCATATAAAGCGGATATGTTAAAAGCCATAGCCGGTCAGATACGGGAAACATATGCAATGAAGATGCAATGACGGCTATAAGAAAAGAAAATCCTATACCGCATAATGTAATGTTCTTTTCTTTTATTGCCGTTAGCAGACCGGCCACCGATACGATAAACAACAGGTAATTACTGTCAGCAGAAACCAGCAGTATCTTAAAGAGATCAAAGTTTTTGATAAATGTTTCTTTATTAACCGGAGTAAATGTGAAAAACTGCCCTGTCCAGATCTCCTGCATCTCATTAGAATTACATGCCTTCAGCCAGAGAAGATAATAGATCACAAAAACAGCAAAAGATGATGCCCCTGCAATCAGACCGTAAACCATCACCTTTTTATCTTTTTTTACTGCACCGTATATCAGATCACAGATGATCAGTCCTGAAATAACGAAACAAGCCGGATTAGCAATAAGTATCGACACTATAAAGACACAACACAGCATTATGAGACTTTTCCGATTTCTTTTCTTTCTGTACATTTCAAAGAAAAGAACACATAACAGACAGCATGCAACCTCGCAAATATAGCCTTTCACCTGATTAGAGTATTTCATCAAATAGGTCATATTTGCCATGCAGGCTCCGGGCAGAACATAAAACCTCATATCCAGAACCTTTGATATGATCACCGCCAATATACATACCGCAAAAAAACCGATGATCGATAGCAGTCTCAGATTGTATTCACTGTTACCGAAGATAATAACGATCAATTTAGTCAGAAACGTATATCCTATGGTAGGCGCCTGGTTATTCAGCGGAGTAAGCGTCAAAATCTCATTTAAGTTCCTTCTTGCAAAGTTTTCCGCAAGCATAGCCTCATCGTACCAGAGAGATCTGTCTACTAAGTTCATGAGTATGCTTACCAATATACCTGCAGCGATTCCAAAATACCCGATCATATTGATTATTCTGTCTATGCGGATATTCTTCTCTTTAGTATCTTTTATAGTATTATTCATACGTATATTCTTCTCTTCAGTGTCTTTTATAGTATTCATTCGCCTATTATAACATGACGTCAAAAATAGAGAATGTTATATCAGGAAATACATATTCCCTCTGTTTGATATCCTATCCTCCATCTGCAGGTTTATCAGATGCCCCATTAACGCCTGCAGTGTTAAATCTTTGGCGGTTGAAGTAAGTTCACCCTGTCCCTGTTTTATACGTTCCAGGATCATTTCAGGTTCGTATTCATGTTCTGAGAGGAGCCTTAAAAGCTCTGTATCCAGAGGATCTTCACATTCCGGTATTTCAGGTTTTGTCTTTTCCCTTTTTTTCATTTTCTTTTCTTCGGCCATGCGTTCAGCCATGCTCAGACCATCTGTATTTATGCGCTTCCTGTGCGCTTGAATCATGCCGTTAAGTTCAAATATGATATCATCTGCGCAGCTGGCTATTCCGGCGCCATCACGGATGAGCCTGTTGCAGCCGGCACTCAAAGCATCATCAATCCTTCCGGGCAGCGCATATACATCCTTTCCCTGCTCAAGTGCATATCCTACTGTAATAAATGTTCCTGACTTTTCTCTTGCCTCTATCACAAGCAATATATCTGAAAACGCAGAAATTATCCTGTTCCTCATCGGAAAATTCGATGCCTTTGATTCAGTTCCCGGATAGAATTCACTCACTACACCGCCATGTTTAATTAAATTCTGATAAAGCGCAGTGTTAGCTCTAGGATATATCACGTCAGGCCCCGACCCCAGACAGCCATAGCTCTTTCCTCCGTTATCAATGCACGCACTCTGGGATATCCCGTCTATCCCCACCGCCATACCGCTTATCACATTCACGCCTGCCTTAGCCATTTCAGCTCCAAAGTATGCAGCCGAGCGTCTTCCATAATCGCTGCAGTTCCTGGCCCCGATTATGCCTACGGTAGGTATGTCATCTGCAGGCAGTTCTCCTTTATACCAGAGTGCGTAAGGTGCACCACTTGTTTCCCTAACCCTTCCCGGATATGAATCTTCCTCAAGGCAGACAAAACCAATCCCCTGCTTTTTCCATTCTTCAGCCTGTGACAAAGGCAGGCCCCGTTTCTTAGATGCACTTATCTCCATTACATCCTTATCCTTCAGAAATGAACAAGCCATCAAAGCCTTTTCACTGCAGTCAAATACCTGTTTTGCGCTGCCGAATCTTTCTATCAACCCCTTCTGCTTTAACGGAGAAACGGCTCCGCTAAGCAATGCAAACCACTGTCTGTATATCATTTCACTCATTTCCAGTACCTCTCTTCTATGCTCCTGTAACACAGCGCTTCCTGCAGATGCATAAGTCCAATATTCTCTGATCCTTCGATATCAGCAATAGTCCTGGCTACTCTCAGTATCTTATGATACGAACGGATACTCAGATGCATCCGCTCATAGGCTTTCTCCATAAACTTAAGTTCCTTCTCATTCAGTACGATCATTTCCTCTATATCTTTAGAGCCCATCTGTGCATTGAAATCTATCCTAAGAGCTTTAAACCTTTCCTTTTGTTTCTCTCTTGCCTTCATCACAAGTTCACGCATAGAAGCGCTGTCCATGCCTCCGTCACCACTCTTATGTCCGTTTAAATCAGAACTTTTAAGCCTGTTCATTTCGACGCAGATATCTATACGGTCAAGTAGCGGGCCCGAAAGCTTTGCAAGATATTTCTTCACCTGCTCATCCGTACAGCGGCAAAGATTAGGGTCAGGGAAATTACCGCAGGGACAGGGATTGATCGCCGCAAGCAGCATAAAATCTGCAGGAAACTCACATCCTCCGGTGCTTCTGTCTATCCTTATCTTCTTATCTTCCATAGGCTGTCTTAATACTTCCAGAGTCTGCGCATTGAAATGAACAGCTTCATCCAGAAATAGAACGCCCTTATGCGCACGGCTTATAAGTCCCGGTGTCGGCACCCTTCCGCCACCTGCAAGAGAATGAACCGTAGCAGTATGATGAGGTGCAACAAAAGGTCTTTTTCTTATCAGACAGTGACCGTTATCCAGAAGTCCCGCGGCACTGTATACTGCAGACACTTCAAGGCTCTCCTCCTTGCCAATGGGAGGAAGTATTCCCGGCAGTCTCTTAGCAGCCATTGTTTTTCCTGCACCGGGAGGCCCGATCATAAGAAGATTATGAAAGCCTGCAGCTGCTATAGTCATTGCCCGCTTCAAACCTTCCTGACCATGTATATCCGAAAAATCAGGATATACTGTATCGTCAGACCTGCATTCAGCAATCTGTTCGCCTTCGGAAGAAAGAACTTTCTCACCCCTAAGCACTGCAATTATCTCTCCCAGAGTCCTGACACCCAGGATATTTACCCCGCCCACAGCTTCGGCTTCCTTCAGATTCTCATATGGCAGTATGCAGGTCCTCATTCCACATTCCCTTGCCTTTATGACCATAGGCAGCACACCTCTTATCCCGCATACGCTCCCATCCAGTGCAAGCTCACCAGCAACAAAGCATTCCTCCAGGCAGTCCTGCGGCAAAAGATCAAGTGCTTTAAGTAGTCCCAACGCTATCGCCAGATCATATCCCGTACCTTCCTTCGGCTCATCTGCCGGAGCCAGATTTATCGTTATCCTCTTGGGCGGCAGGATTATATCTTCATTCCTGAATGCCACTCTGACGCGTTTAGCTGCCTCCCTTACTTCATTTGACAGTTTCCCCACCATCTCAAAAACCGGCAGACCGTTTGAAACATCGCATTCCACCCTGACAGTCCTGCACTGCACGCCAAAAAGTCCTCCGCTCATTACCTGAGATACCATGTAATGTCCTCCTTGTATTTAGTTTTAATAGTTAGCGCAATTAGTAATTGCCAAAAACAATGCTGAAATATCCGACAACGCTGAATGCGATCGTCTTCCGGGAAAGATATCCCGCTTTGACCTAAAGTCGATGAAAGAGATAATATAATAAGACTCCGGAGATTTCAAGCCCCGGAGTCTAAATGATCATTTTTGTTACTATTCCCAACCCTGATCGAGATCCTTTAGATTGACCTCGATCCCGTTAACAAGTTTGCTATCGCTGTCATAATATAATACTACCCAGTTCTTACTGCCCTTCGCTCTGACAACATACTGGTTAATACGACTGTCCAGCCCTTCGGACTCTATCGAAAATCCTCTTGCCGCAAGCACTGCAGCCGCATCATCAACCGCCTGCCCTGTCTTTGCCCCATATACAGAAACATTGGATGTATTTATCTTATGACCGTGATCGCATATGGCACCGTCATCCTCCACATGAACCCAGCTGCCCATGTCATTCCACATAAAACAATTCGATGACTGATAGATATCCGGATAAAAGTCATCCATTACAAAATAAAGATTCTGACCAAAATAATCCGAAAGCTCTATACTTTTTAATTTTGCAGCATCATACTGCTGTGATGCCTGAGGAGTCTGCGCTGACTCTTCTGCATCCATAGCCCATTCAATCTCGGGAAGGGCATCTTCGGTATCAGAAGTGTTCGTATCCTGAACCTCTTCCGGAGGCAATTCAGAAAAAGCAGAAGAAACAGTATCCGTCTCACCGGATGCAGCCGCTTCTGTCACATCCGCTTCCTCTGTCATTTCTTCTGATACCTGCTCCTCAATCACCGCTTCCGTTGGATCTGCCGCGATCTGATCTGCATCAGCTGACTTATCTGCACCGCACCCTTCCGTCATAAGTACTAAAGCCATAAATATACTGCAAAACAATATTGTCTTTTTCATACATTCCTCATTCTCTTTCTCAATCCTATAGACCACTGACATATTTCCTTTTAAGAATAATACGCCATCATGGTCAGATGGTAATTCCCCCCCCTGACGGGATAGTCATAATTTTATCATAAATCGCCTTAATCATAGCCGTCCTTCGTCATATTTTACATTGAAAGGCAGTCGGATTTGTGCTATTTTATATCGGTATGTTTTTTAACGGGTAAAGTCATTTTGGAGGTACATTACATTATGCAGCAGAAAAGAGAAGATGTCCGTAATGTCGCTATCATAGCCCATGTCGATCATGGAAAGACCACACTTGTGGATGAGCTTTTAAAACAGAGCGGTGTTTTCCGCGACAACCAGGTTGTGGCAGAGCGTGTCATGGACTCAGGAGATATCGAAAGAGAGCGCGGAATTACCATCCTCTCAAAGAATACTGCCATCCATTATAAAGATACAAAGATCAACATCATTGATACTCCGGGACATGCTGATTTCGGCGGTGAGGTTGAACGTGTACTCAAGATGGTCAACGGCGTTATCCTTGTCGTTGATGCCTTTGAGGGCCCCATGCCACAGACACGTTTCGTGCTCAGCAAGGCAATGGATTTAAAGCTTCCGGTCATCGTATGCGTTAACAAGATCGACCGTCCCGAAGCAAGACCCAAGGAAGTTATCGATGAAGTTCTTGAGCTCCTTATGGAACTTGATGCCGATGATGATCTGCTTGATTGTCCTTTCATCTTCGCATCAGCTAAAGCAGGTATAGCTTCAACTGATCCTGATGTACCCGGAACTGATATGGAGCCCCTCTTTAAGACCATCGTTGACTATATCCCCGCTCCTGAAGGCGATCCGGATGCCGGCACACAGATCCTTATCTCAACTATCGACTACAACGAATATGTAGGCCGTATCGGTGTAGGTAAGGTTGATAACGGTATCGTAAAGATCAATCAGGAAGCAGTGATCGTAAACCACCACGATCCTGATAAAGTTAAGAAAGTAAAGATCAGCAAGCTCTATGAGTTTGACGGTCTTGATAAGGTAGAAGTCTCTGAAGCAAAGATCGGTTCGATCGTAGCCGTATCCGGTATTTCCGATCTTCATATCGGTGATACCATCTGCTCTCCCGATCATGTGGAGGCTATCCCCTTCCAGAAGATTTCCGAGCCTACCATAGCCATGACATTCTGGGTAAATGATTCACCTTATGCAGGTCAGGAAGGCAAATTCGTAACATCAAGACATCTTCGTGAAAGACTCTTCAAGGAGCTTAATACTGACGTTTCACTCCGCGTTGAAGAAACAGATTCTACAGATGCATTTAAAGTATCGGGACGCGGTGAGCTTCATCTCTCCGTACTTATTGAGAACATGAGACGTGAGGGCTATGAATTCGCTGTATCAAAAGCTGAAGTGCTCTATCATACTGACGAAAACGGCAAGCGCCTTGAGCCTATGGAAAAAGCCTATATAGACGTTCCCGATGAATTCTCCGGAGCTGTAATTGAGAAGCTCTCTCAGAGAAAGGGTGAGCTCCAGAATATGGGTACTATCAATGGCGGATATACACGTCTTGAGTTTTCTATCCCTTCAAGAGGTCTTATCGGCTACAGAGGCGAGTTCATGACTGACACAAAGGGTAACGGAATCCTTAATACAATATTTGACGGATATGCGCCTTTTAAGGGCGAGATAGCTTACAGACCTTCAGGTTCACTCATAGCTTTCGAAACAGGTGAAGCTGTAACATACGGCCTCTTCAATGCACAGGGCCGCGGACAGCTCTTTATCGGAGCCGGTGAAAAAGTTTACTCCGGTATGGTCATCGGTGAGAATCCCAAGGCCGAGGATATCGAAGTTAACGTATGCAAAAAGAAGCAGCTTACAAATACACGTTCTTCCGGCTCAGATGACGCTTTAAAGCTCACACCGCCCAAGATCTTAAGTCTTGAGCAGTCGATCGATTTCATAGGCGCTGACGAGCTTCTGGAGGTGACTCCCGAGCACCTGAGGATCAGAAAGAAAATACTCGATCCTCTTAAGAGAAAGCGTGCCGCTATATCAGCAGCCGCTAAAGCAGCTAAATAATTCCAAGTAATTCTTCAATGCCCTGCAGAATACTGCAGGGCATTTGTTTCTCATATACGCGCTGTCTGATGCTTATTTATCTTGTAGATTAACGCCCCTCCCAAAGCAGTTATATACGCAAACTCCCCGCAGTACTTATGTACGCGGGGAGTTTTGGTATACGCTACAGATGTTTACGAGAGGATCAGGTCTCGTCCAGTCCGAAGATCTCGTGAGCTGCGTTCATAGCACGCTCAACTTCCTTCTCATCGATAAGTACCGTTACACGGATCTCAGATGTAGAGATCATCTTGATGTTAATATTTGAATTGTAAAGGCATTCGAACATCTTTGCAGCCACACCGGGGTTGCTCATCATGCCGGCACCTACTACAGATACCTTTGCAACGCCGTTCTCAGACTCAACCTTTTCAAAACCGATACGCTTCTTGTTATCATTAAGAACCTTAAGAGCATCATCTTCATAATCACCGACTACTGTGAAGGCGATATCCTGCTCTCCGTTCCTTCCAACTGACTGAAGGATCATATCTACGTTAATATTTGCCTGTGCAAGTGCATCAAACAGTCTGAAAGCTGCACCGGGCTTATCACTAAGGCCCATAACAGAGATCTTTGCACAGTTCTTATCCGATGCGACACCGCTGATCAACATTCTTTCCACTTTGACTTCCTCCTTAACGATCGTTCCGGGTTCATTTGTAAGACTGGAGCGAACTACAAGCTGCACTCCATATTTTTTTGCAAGTTCAACAGATCTGTTGTGAAGCACGCCTGCACCAAGTGTTGCAAGATCAAGCATCTCATCGTATGTGATCTCATCAAGCTTGCGTGCGTTCTTTACGACCCTGGGATCGGCTGTATAAACGCCGTCCACATCGGTATATATCTCGCAGGCATCTGCCTTAAGAGCAGCAGCAAGAGCAACCGCAGTAGTATCAGAACCGCCTCTTCCGAGGGTTGTGTAATCATTATACTTATTGATTCCCTGGAATCCGGTGACAACAACTATCCTTCTCTGATCAAGCTCATGAAGAATACGCTCTGTATCGATGCGCTTGAGTCTTGCATTTGAATATGCGGATGTGGTGTGCATTGCCACCTGGTATGCATTAAGGCTTACAGCAGGCACTCCAAGAGCATCAAATGCCATTGCAGCAAGTGCTACCGAAGTCTGCTCTCCTGTAGTCATGAGCATATCCATTTCACGTCTGGAAGGATTCGGATTGATATCCTTTGCCTTGGCGATGAGCTCATCTGTCATCTTACCCATTGCCGAAAGCACGACAACAACATTGTTTCCTTTTTTGTATTCCTCGATACATCTGCGTGCAACATTGAAGATGCGCTCCTTATTCGCAACAGACGTACCTCCGAATTTCTTTACGATCAGCATTACGGCCTCCCTTTACCTTGCTAATTAAAGCCTTATATAGTTAAGTTTTCCATCAAGAGCATTATATGCATTCATAAAGCTGCCCTCTTTCATAAGTGAAGTGGTAAAACCAAACTCACCTGCTTCAGAGGCATCTACGGGCTTAACAAAGCCGAAAGCTGCCTTAAGCGCCGCTTCATTATCAGAAAATGCACCTTTGCATCTGACGAAATATTCAAACTCAGAATCTTCTACAGGATCAAGAGCAACCTCTTCTGCACTCCATCCTGCTGAGAAATGATCACCCAGGTGACGAGCCAGTTCAACAGCATCACCTACAACTGCTGAAGCCGTAGGAAGCTTTCCTGCGCCTCTTCCATAATAGAGCGAATCATCCAGCATGTCCGAATGAACAAGCACTGCATTGAAAACACCCTGTGCACAGTTGATGGGGTTCTCTTTATCTATCATTCTGGGAGACACTATTGCAGCATATCCCTTTTCTGTCTTATGGCATGCAGCAATAAGCTTGATCGTCCTTCCAAGCTTATGAGCATACTTGAAATCAACAGAGCTTATCTTTGTGATGCCCTCTGTATGTATCTGTTCCCAGTCAGCTCTCTTATGTGAAATAAGAGAAACGATTATAGCTATCTTTCTGCAGGCATCATATCCTTCGATATCTGCCTCGGGATTGCGCTCAGCATAGCCCTTTTCCTGAGCTTCCTTAAGAACAGCATCAAAATCAGCACCCTCTTTTTCCATCTTTGTAAGGATGTAATTTGTTGTGCCGTTAAGTATGCCCTGAATGCTCTCGATCCTCTCTGCCGTAAGCGCATCATTAAGCGTACGAAGAATGGGAATACCGCCTCCTACGCTTGCCTCGAAAAGATAATTTACATTATTCTTCTTAGCAATCTCCATAAGTTCAGCGCCCTTTGCGGCAACAAGTTCCTTATTGGAAGTGCAGACACTCTTGCCGGCCTCCATCGCCTTTTTTGAAAAAGTAAAGGCAGGCTCTGTTCCACCCATAGCCTCGCATACGATCTTAACCTCATCATCATTAAGGATCTGATCAAAATCGTGAACAACAAGCTTTTCAAAAGGATCGCCGGGGAAATCACGCAGGTCAAGAATATATTTTACATGCATATCTACTCCGTGAGCAGCTATGACATCGGCATTATTCTCAATAACGGAAACTATTCCGCTTCCTACAGTCCCGTAACCTAATACTGCAGCTTTAATCATGACTGTAACTCTCTTTCTATACTGTTTTGTGCAAACACAGTTTTTTATTTTAACATAGAAAAATCCCGCATGCAAGCACATGCGGGATCGATTTTTCCCTTAAACATCATCTTTTTCGGAACTTTTCATAACTACAGCTTTAAGTGCATCGGCATACTTCTGAAATTCACGCAGATAGCTTTCCTTTGTGAACGTGCCGCTCCTGTACCCCTTCTCAAGAAGGGCGCCGGCAGTATTGTCGAGCATATCTGTCAGAAGCAGATAATCCTTGCAGTTCTTAAGCTTACTGTAATCAGCCTTTCCTAAAAGAATACCCACCTGTTCATTATACAGATCCCTGACATCATTTATTTCCGGAAGTGCATCGGGATCTTCTTCATTAAGTACGGACTGTATAAACAGAGGAAGATACGGATACTTATCGGTCATCCTCATCTTCAGGCCTTCCAGTTTCATCCTCACATCAAAATAATCTTCGTCTTCTCCGACGCTGCACATTGAATACTCAAGCATTGCATACTTAAGCGAATACGAAGCTACAAAAGAATACAGCCCCGTCTTTGTATCAAAATAATGGAACCACAGACCTTTGCTGACCCCCGACGCCTTGACCATATCATCTGTGGAAGCATGACGATATCCGCTCATGGCAAATATCTGCATAGCGCCGTTTATCATGGTATCCTGTTTATCTTTTTTCAAAGAATAGAATTTTTCGTTCATGCACTTTAATATATCACAAGGTTATGAAAAATCAAATTGCCATTGATAATATAATCTTTTCTTTTAATGCAGATTATTATAAAATAGCTGTTAAGACATATAAGTAATCCACGGAAAGGAGAAAGTAAATGTCAAAAAAGTTAGGTAAGATTCTAGTTTTGGGTGCAATAGCAGGAATTGCTGCTGCTGGTGTTTATCATTATCTCCAGACAAAGGATAAAGAACTCGAGGATCTCGATGATTTTGATGACCTTGATGATCTCGATGATGACAGCGAACTTTCAAGAAGCTATGTAAATCTCGACACAGATAAGGCTTCAGATGGAACTCCCGCAGATGCAGAGGATGAAGAAGATTCTGCAACCGCTGACACAGGCGCCACCACAGAAGATTTCTTTAATGACTCTCAGCCTACGGAGGCATAAAAAAACAACTCGCACAGATATGTTAAAAAAGGCATCCGCATTTGCGGATGCCTTTTTATTATTCTTCTTTAAGCTTATTCTTAAGCACCTGAATGAGCTCTACGGATCTCTCTTTCTGTATTTTGGTGGCATTTACAGATACTGCCACAGTTTGTAGAAGCCTTAATGCATCTTTTTCGCCTACTCCGGTCTCGATAGAAAGCACCCCGATAAGATAATCCAGAGTCACTTCATTCATTCCGGCATATGGAGTATTCTCGGCAGTCCTTGCCTTTATAAAACCTTCGCGTGCATTCTTCAGGTACTCTATCTCCTGAACTTTGTATGCCTCACGCTTTTTAGCCTTAAGCTCAGCCGGTATCCTCGGATCCTTCTCAATAGCATCATTCATACTTCTGTACAGCCATGCCATTTTTAAGCATATAAATGCCTTTTCGCTGCTCTTGCCTTTACGTACGACTGCATTGAGAAGTGCCATCTTGTACCGGACCATCGCCTGCTCATAAGAGATCGTTTCTCCGAGCGGAGCCGGCGGAGAGAATCTTGCAGAGATATTCTGCCTGATAAGATCTCTGAACGGCTTGGGAAGTGCTGCATGAAAACGTATGAGTGATGCATATCCGCAGCGTTCACAGAGAACTACCTCATATTTATTCTGATCTACATGCTCATATATCGGACGGAGGTCCTTATCCTGTGCGATCATCTTGACGCTGTTTGAGCGGACCACACGCTGTTTGAACTTATTGCCGCAGACAGGACATTCAAAAGTCTTGTCATAAAGAAAATCCGTCTCCTTTACTTCCTTTACCGGAGCCGCCTTTTCCTTTGCATCTTCGTTCGCGGCATTTTTCTTTTCTTCCTCATAAAGAGAAATATTCTCAATCCCTGAAAGCCCCAGTGAGTCAAGTCCGTCAAGAAGTCCCATATCGCACCTCCGTATACTTAATACTTTAAGCTGTAGGCAGTTTAAACGAACTCTTAAGGCCTACCACTCTGTTGAACACCGGAGCACCGGGAACAGAGTCCTTATTATCCGCGCAGAAAAATCCGTTCCTTACAAACTGGAAAGAATCATATGCATTTGCATCCTTCAGGCAGGGTTCCATTACACAGTCTTCTATGACCTTAAGAGAATCCGGATTGAGATTCATCTGTCCGGTCGCCTCATCATACACTTCCTTGCCTTCTTCGATAAGGCTTTCATAAAGCCTTACTTTTCCGTGGAATGCGGTTGCTGCATTTACCCAATGGATTGTTCCTTTAACCTTCCTGTCCACTTCACGGCCGTCCTGTTTTGTCTCGGGATCATAGGTACAGTGAACTGCAGTGATATTGCCATCGGCATCCTTATCACATCCGGTACACTTCACGAAATAGGCATTCATAAGCCTTACTTCGTTCCCGGGGAACATACGGTAATACTTCTTAGGCGGCTCCTCCATGAAATCTTCTCTTTCTATGAAAAGTTCCCTGCTGAACGGTATCTGCCTTGTGCCGAGCTCTTCATTCTCAGGATTATTTACCGCAGTCAGCATCTCAGTCTCGCCTTCCGGGTAATTGTCTATGATGAGCTTCACAGGATCAAGCACAGCCATTACGCGGGGCTTCTTAAGCTTAAGATCCTCTCTTACGCAATACTCAAGCATAGCCATATCACTCGAGGAATTAGCCTTGCTGACACCGGAAAGTTCCATGAAACGTCTTATCGCTTCAGGTGTGTAGCCTCTGCGTCTGAGTGCCGCGATCGAAACAAGTCTGGGATCATCCCAGCCATCAACTACCTTGTCCTCAACAAGCTTCTTTATATAACGCTTTCCGGTAACAACACCGGTAAGATACATCTTTGCAAACTCGATCTGCCTGGGCGGATGAGGATACTCAAGCTCTTCAACTACCCAATTGTACAGAGGTCTGTGGTCCTCAAACTCCAGAGTACATATCGAATGTGTGATGCCTTCAATAGCATCCTCTATGGGATGAGCAAAATCATACATGGGATAGATGCACCACTTGTCACCGGTATTATGGTGTGTCATGTGAGCAACTCTGTAGATGACAGGATCGCGCATATTTATATTGGCGCTTGCCATATCTATCTTTGCCCTGAGAACCTTGCTTCCGTCAGGATACTTCCCGGCCTTCATATCTTCAAACATCTGAAGGCTCTCCTCAACAGGACGCTCCCTTGAGGGATCATTCTTTCCGGGTTCTGTAAGTGTGCCTCTGTATTCCTTTATCTCATCAGCAGTAAGATCAGATACATAGGCCTTGCCCTTTTTGATAAGCTTCACAGCAGCTTCATACATCTGATCAAAATAATCAGATGCAAAGAAAAGCCTGTCTTCCCAATCTGCGCCCAGCCATTTGATATCTGCCTTAATGGCATCTACAAATTCCATTTTTTCCTTTGTGGGATTCGTATCATCAAAACGCATATTGAACTTGCCGCCATATTCTTTAGCAAGCCCGTAATTCAGGAGGATAGATTTAGCATGACCTATATGAAGATATCCGTTGGGTTCCGGCGGAAACCTTGTATGCACTGTGTCATACTTTCCTTCAGCCAGATCCTTGTCTATCTCAACCTCTATAAAATTCCTTGAACGGACGCCTTCATTTGCTCCGGCATTCTCCAATTCTGCTGATTCTATACCCATTACAATACCTCTTTATACATATTTTATAACCTTATCATGATACCACAGATTCAATGGTGCATTCAACATCACTCACCCTGTTCCGCCGCCGACAGACTGCCTGAATTGTAGAAAACCTGCACTATCGGTGAATCGGGAGAAAGGATAACTGTCTTGTTCTCACTGTTCTTCATGGATGTCTTAAGTGCATCCAGTGAACGTACAAATGAATAAAATTCTGCCTTCTGAGGATCTGCGTATGCCGCGGAGAGTATCTCCATGTATTTTGCCTCGCCTTCAGCCTTAATGACCGCAGCCTTTGCACGTGCAGACGACTTAAGAATGGAAGTTTCCTTATCAGTCGTATTGATTATCATCTGGGCTTCCTCATTACCTTCTGCCCTGTACTGTGCAGCAATGTTCTCACGTTCCGAGATCATACGGGTATATACTGCTTCTTTGTTTGCATCCGGCAGATCAAGTTTCTTTACATCTACAGTATCGATTATGATGCCGTACTGCTTTTCCTTCTGGCCTATCTGCGCCATTATGAGTTCCGTAAGAGATTTTATCTCTACCTTCTCAGGTTTATCTACAGCCATGTCATTTGATGAAACCGACTCGCTTTCCGGAACATCCGCCTGAGTCACATCAAGCTTGCCGTCACGTGACTGTATAACCTCGTTCTGAGTCATTGAAGAAATGACCACCTTGGTCGCATTGTAGACCGTGGTGTTAATTCTGGCCTCGGCATTATCCGTTGATCCGTTCAACGCCTGTACAAACATCTTCGCATCCGTAATATGCCAGAGGACATAGGAATCAACTATCATAGTCTTCTTATCAGATGTGATAACATCTGATTCAGGAAGATCGTAGATAAGAAGCTGCTTCGGAAGAGGCGATGCCGAATCGATAACAGGCACTTTGAACGTAAGCCCCGGCTCTTCAACAACATCTATAACCTCACCAAAACGTCTGATCAGCATATATTCATCAGGCTTGGTCACAACAAAGCATGATTCGGATATTGCTATCGCGATGAATATCACGATCACTAATATTATCTTCGGAAGTATATTTACCTTCTTAGGAATATCGTCAATTACTTTCTTGTTATTATTATTCGAATCCATTATCATTCCCCTCCTTCCGCTTCATTAGAAGATACAGATGTTCCATCTGTCATTCCCGGATCCGTAAAGCTGTCCAACGGAAGCATGGTCTGCATATTTCCGTTTCCGTCATCGATGATGACCTTCATATCAGGAAGCACATCCTCCATCGTCTCATAGAACATACGTCTCTTGGTCATACCGGGGAACTTTTGATACTGCTCATACTCAGACTGGAAACGGGATACCTGTCCGGTTGCTTCATTTATACGCTCCTGCTTGTTTGCTTCAGCCTCCTGTACTATCCTGTCGGCTTCTGCATTTGCAGCAGGGATCTGTTCGTTCCGGTACTTATTTGCATTGTTCACGGCCGTTTCCTTACCCTGCTTTGCAGTCTCAACAGCCTTGAAAGCTTCTGATATATCCGAAGTGGGCGGCTCGGCATCCTGCATGGATATTGATACCAGCTGAATACCCAGATCATAAGTCTCAAGCTTTTCAGTGATCATTGTGAATATATTGGACTGGATCTCATTCTTTCCCGTTGTGAGTACCGAATCAACGGTATATGAACCGATCGTTGTCCTTATGCTGTTCTGAGCTATGTTCTTAAGGATCAGTTCCGGGTTCTGTGAAGCAAAGAGAGATTTCTCTGCATCCGTAACCCTGTACTCAACATAGAAATCCACTGTTATGAAATTGTAATCCGATGTGATCATCATCGAATCCGGAGTGGATGTATAGATTGATGTATTTGCCTCAGGATCATTCGGATCCACATTAGGATTTGTCGTCGTAGTATAACCAACATCAAAGCCCTTTATCGTTGTATCAACCTTATAGACCGTCTGGATAAACGGCACCTTGAAATGCAATCCCGGAGCAGCCTTTCCGGTGGGCTGTCCAAAAGTAAGAACAACACCCTGTTCCGATTCCGAGATCGTGTAAACACCTGACAACAGCACTGCGCCTGCGAGCACCACTAAAACAATTATGGTGATCACAGTAACAGCTGTTTTTGCACCTTTACTCATAATTTTCCTCATCCTTTCTTTTTCAGACATTACAATCCGCTATTATAGATTCAAAACCCGCTCTTTGCAAATTTCCGAAACTAAATTTAGAAGTGGAGATGATAACAAAAAACTTCCGGGATTCAAAGCCCGGAAGTTTTTAAATCTGTATATTCACCAGATCAGAATGTGAACTTATCAGCGAAATATGCATCCAGATCAGCTATAGCTATGCGCTCCTGCTCCATGCTGTCACGATCTCTTACTGTTACCTTGCCGTCTGTCTCTGAATCAAAGTCATATGTCACGCAGAAGGGAGTTCCTATCTCATCCTGTCTGCGGTAACGCTTACCGATAGCGCCCCTGTCATCAAACTCACAATTGTATTTCTTTGAAAGAGAAGCGAATATCTTCTCGGCGCCTTCATTCAGTTTCTTTGAAAGAGGAAGCACACCGATCTTAACAGGTGCAAGTGCGGGATGGAAATGCATAACATTTCTTACATCCGGCTTCTCGGGAGTTCCTATATCCTCTTCATCATATGCTGCACAGAGGAATGCAAGAACTACTCTGTCTGCACCGAGTGAAGGCTCTATAACATAAGGAACATACTTCTCATTTGATTCATCATCAAAATATGAAAGATCCTGCTTGGATACATCCATATGCTGCTTAAGGTCATAGTCGGTTCTGTCAGCTATTCCCCAAAGCTCACCCCAGCCGATAGTCGGGAAAAGGAATTCTATATCGGTAGTTCCCTTTGAATAGAACGCAAGCTCTTCCTTATCATGATCGCGGAGACGGAGTTCATCTTCCTTAATTCCGAGAGAAAGGAGCCAGTCACGGCAGAATCCTCTCCAGTATTCAAACCACTCCAGATCGGTTCCGGGTTTGCAGAAGAACTCAAGTTCCATCTGCTCAAACTCACGTGTACGGAATGTGAAGTTTCCGGGTGTGATCTCATTTCTGAATGACTTTCCTACCTGACCTATACCAAAAGGTATCTTCTTTCTTGAAGAACGCTGAACATTCTTGAAGTTTACAAATATACCCTGGGCAGTCTCGGGACGGAGATATACTACATCCTTTGCATCCTCTGTAACACCCTGGAAAGTCTTAAACATAAGATTGAACTGTCTTATATCCGTAAAATTATGCTTGCCGCATGTCGGGCAGGGAATTGAATTAGCCTTAATGTAATCCATCATCTGCTCGGGAGTCCAGCCGTCAACCGAAGACTCAAGCTTGATGCCGTTTGCTTCAGCAAAATCCTCGATAACCTTATCTGCACGGAATCTCTCATGGCACTCTTTACAGTCTATAAGAGGATCGGAAAATGACTTAAGATGACCTGAAGCCACCCATGTCTGGGGATTCATAAGGATCGCACAGTCAACACCGACATTGTAAGGTGATTCCTGAACGAACTTCTGCCACCATGCACGCTTTACATTATTCTTGAGTTCTACGCCAAGAGGGCCGTAATCCCAGGTGTTTGCAAGACCGCCGTATATTTCTGAACCGGGATATATAAAGCCTCTGCCCTTTGCCAGATTTTTGATCTTATCAAGTGTCTTTTCCATCTTTTCCTCCATTAATATGTATCAGTAGATTATAAAATAAAGTCCGTCATTCTCAGGCCTTACCGTATCGCCGGATTCAGCCGTCATTCCCTGTGAATAATATTTTATCTTTCCGGGAACAGTAACCGCAGAAGAACCATCCAGTACGATCAGCTTTTCGGAACCCATCTCAAGCAGGTCCTTCTTACCTATACTGTTTTCCGAAGATGATGCCTTATAAAGAGATCTGTTGAAATCATATCCGGCAGTCTGCGCCTCCGCAACTGTCCCCATAAAAAGCTCTCCGGGCATATATTCACTGTAATCAGCACATGTCTTAAACTGAAGCTCAAGTGTCATTATCCCGGCCTTGAGTTCATGCTTGCCAAGGGCTATAGAGCCGTCGCCATGTGTGGAATTATAATCAGCGATCTCTGCATTCACCATGTTTACCAGCTCCTGCTCGCTGTAATAATCCTTATCGAATGACTCCATAAGAACAGCCGATACACTTCCGTCAGACTTAAGCGTTATGCTGCTCTCCTCTGTATGGATCTCAGGCTCTTTTGTGCATCCGACAAGCAAAGCAGCCGTGATGAGAACAGCCAGATTTTTGATAATGCCTTTTTTCATCTTGCCTCCCGCGTCTTATCTTTCAGTAAAACGCGCTCATAACTATATCATATAGTCTTCAACATCTCAAGGCTCTTGAATTCATATCCTTCAAACGCAGCACTCATTTCACGGGCTGACAGGATCTGCGCTTCAGAAAGAAATTCTTCTTTAAGAGCATAGCCATATACTGACTTTGCAGGTGTCCTGTAAAGCACCTCGGCATATCTTTTCACAGTATCCGAAAAACCGCCTTCAAGCACAGCCGTATTGAACGTTCCGGATATCATGACCGTCTTCAGTTCAAATATCGTCCTTACCAGACTCTTTGAATATACAGGATGAGTAAGTGCCCTGAGCGTCTGGTAAAGAAGCACCAGCATATCACTGTCATCACCGTTTTCGACAGTAGCCTTTTCAGTTACTTCCAGAAAGTACATGCCATAAAGAGCCGCTTCATAATCGGCCCGCAGTTCACCAAAATAGTTCTTTACATTCACCTCCCTTATTGTAAATGCGTTCCTTCCGGCATAAAGACTGAATTCCGCAAAAACAAAAAGATCGGTGGATGCAGCAAAACGGCTGCCCTGTTTTCTGGCGCCATTTGCAAAGGCGGCGATCTTACCCGCTTTTTCGGTAAGTATCACCACCCTTCTGTCAAAATCATTAACCGGTGAACTCTTAAGAACGATACCGGATGTGTTCAAAAACTCCGCCATAGAGTTCAGATCTGATCCTTCCTGTATCCGAAATTGGCAACCAGCACATCCGAATCGCGCCAGTTTTCCTTAACCTTCACCCAGAGCTGCAGATAGACCTTTGTACCTATCAGTCTTTCGATCTCCGGACGTGCTTTCATTCCTATATCACGAAGCATAACACCTTTCTTTCCGATGATTATGCCTTTGTGAGACTCCTTCTCGCAAACGATCGTTGCTTCTATATCCGTCATATCCTTGTCCTGACGTTTCTCCATACGATCGATCATAACTGCGATGCCGTGAGGTATCTCCTTATCAATAAGAAGCAGCGCTTTTTCCCTGATTATCTCCGCAGCTATGTGACGCATGGGCTCATCTGTCAGCTCATCATCAGGATAGAATGCAGGCCCCTCGGGAAGAGTGTCGAATATACATGACATCAGTTCCTCTAGACCTTCCTGCTTTAGTGCCGAAACGGGGATTATCTCCTTAAAGCTGCAAAGATCCTTATATGCATCGATAACCTTGAGCAGTTCGGGCTTTTTAACTGTATCGATCTTATTGATGACCAGAAATACCGGAACACCCTCGCCCTTTATCCGCTCGGCTATCTGCCTGTCTTCATCGGGTATATTGCTCTTCGGCTCTACAAGCCAGAGTATCAGATCGGCATCCTTCATCGAACTGCCGACTGCTGCCATCATATAATCCGACAGCCTGTTCTTTGACTTATGTATCCCCGGCGTGTCGATGAACACGGCCTGTCCCCTGTCATCCGTATAAACTGTACGGATGCTGTTTCTTGTTGTCTGAGGCTTCGGAGACGTGATCGCAATCTTTGTCCCTATAAGCCTGTTCATAAGAGTTGATTTGCCAACATTAGGCCTGCCTGCGAGCACGCAGAACCCTGCTTTCTTATTCTCACTCATAATGTTCTCCACGATCCATCAATGGAAAAGCGGTTCAACCGCATCAAAGCAGTCTGAAGCCTCTTTTATCTTTGTCTCACTTCCTATTACGCAGAGTGCATCATCCGACATGAAGGCGGAAACATATTCTGCCAGTTCTCTGATATCCTTATCCTCAGCCGCAAGTATATCATCTCTGTCCTTCTGGATCATCTCATCACTGATCCCATCAAGGCATGCATGCAGTGATCTCATTCCCTTCATTGCAGGGGTAAGCGGTGCATCCACCTCACCCATGGTTCCTATGATATACTTTGTCATCTGCTCGTCCGAAGCCTTGAAATCTCTAAGATAAGCTGCTGCCTTCTCAAATATGTCTATAGTCTCCTTAAGATTAGGATCCCTGTATGAAACAAAATAGCTCTCGCCTGTTCGCTTGAATGCATTCATGCAGCCATAAGCGCCACCCTTAACCCTGACATTTATCCAAAGGTAATCATATCCGAGTATGGTATGGAGTATACGAAGCGTTCCCTTGTAAGGGAGTCCGTGCTTTTTAAAGTTTCCTGCCCTTGAAACATACTGAACCTGTGAAGAGCAACCGAAAGCGGTATTTACTTTCTTTACAGGAAGAGTTCCCTTCTCAGGATAATCAGTGCTGTCCGAAAGCTTTGCCACAGTCTTTGATACCAGCCCCTTAAGAGCCTCTTTTTCATCCTCCTTACCCGTAAGGTCAATGAACATACCGTTCTTTTTGAGGAGGATATCTGCAGTTTCTTTAAGACCTGCGATCAGATCTGCTTTCCTTTCATCAAAGTGTTCTTCCATATCCTCAAGGAATCTGTAGAAATCCATTCCGTTAAGAAGTTCTCTTCCGCGCTCATATTCTGAAAGCATACTCTGCGCATAACTTGAAGCCACCATATGAGATACCATATTGATGGTTCCCTGGAATCTTGAGCGACCCTCTGCCACTATCTCCTTAAGTCTCTTTTCATCATCTATCTTTGAAGTGAAAATGATCTCATTTACAAGATCCATGGCATTCTTTATGTTCGATGTGAGCGAGCTTACCCTTACCGTAAAGTAAGGTATGTAATTATCCGTATCCGAACCGGGCAGTGCATAGTCATAAGACGTTGCAAATGAGCCTGTGTACTTGTCCAGTTCATAACCGAGCTGGTCATATGTATGATCTGCCGTATCTACCGAACGGAATACGCCGAAAAGGATTCCCGCATACGGATAAAGCCTGAACGGAAGCTTGCTCATATCAAAGAACATTGTCATATATACAATGCCGTTCGTATCAATATTGTGAAAAAGAGTCCTGACTCCGTCTATCTCTGTCCATTCGTTTATAAGCTTATAAGCTTCCTTCTTTATATCCGAACGTTTAAGTACCGGAAGGCACTTAAGTGCTTCCTCCGGATCGGGTGTCTCCTGGAAAGCCTTCAGTTCTGCTGCCTTCTTTACGATCTCATCTTTCTCACTGTCAGAAAGGCTGTCTTTATATGCGGCAAGCTTATCGGCTAACGCCTTCTCCCTTACTGCCTGCAGCCCCTTCTTCGGAACAAGCTTAAGTATCGAACGATGTTCATTGTTGATCAGATACTTTTCAACCAGTTCCTCAAAATATCCGGTATCGATCTTTTTTCTTAATGAGGCAAAAGTATCAAGTTCTTCAACATGTATAAAGGGCTTGTCATCATCATAAAGCCAGCTGTCCAGACACTTAAGTCCAAGCAGAAGGCCCTTGGGGTAACGCCCCGAATCAGCTTCTCTGTACTTAAATTCCAGATAATTAAGGTCGGCAAGGAGCGCATTCTTATCAAACCCCTCTTTAACCACACGCTTAAACTCATTTTCTATAAGCTCTACAAACTTCGCCTCATCCGAAGCATTCGCATTCTTTGCTACTATGCTGTAATAAGGCTCACATATCCCGTTCTCAAATGTTGAGGATATCTCTGTCCCTATACCGGCTTCAAGCAGTGCCTTCTTAAGCGGTGTGCCTTCAGCATCTATAAGAGCATAATCAACTATCTGGAATGCAAGATAAAGCTCTCTGTCTGTGGAATCTCCGATCACTGCATTATAAGAAAGGTATGTATTATTCTCTTCCTTCTCATCCTCGGAGATAGGATACTCTTTTGTGATCATATTGACCTTATCAAAAGGCTTCTGTTTTCCGGGATATGATGAAACTTCAGTTCTTTCGTATGCGGAAAGATATTCCCTGTCCAGCCACTCAAGCTGTTCATTCCAGTTTGAATTGCCGTAAAAGTAAATATATGAATTTGACGGATGATAATATGACCCGTGGAATTTAAGGAAGTTCTCATATGTAAGTTCGGGTATGACTTCGGGATCACCGCCGCTTTCTACACCATAAGTTGTATCAGGATAAAGCGAATTCATTATCTCGCGGTACATTACATCCGACGGATCCGAGAATGCGCCTTTCATCTCATTGTAAACAACACCGTTTATCTTAAGTTCTGAATCCCTGTCGTCCATCTCATAATGCCAGCCCTCCTGGCGGAATATCTTCTCCTCATGATAGATATTGGGATGTAATACGGCATCCAGATAAACATCGCAAAGATTTCTGAAATCCTTTTCATTGCATGAAGCTACGGGATAAACCGTCTTATCCGGGTAGGTCATGGCATTTAAGAATGTATTGAGCGAGCCCTTTACAAGCTCAACAAACGGATCTTTAAGCGGAAACTTATCGGAACCGCAGAGCACCGAATGTTCAAGTATATGAGCCACTCCCGTCGAATCCTTAGGGGGTGTGCGGAATCCTATATAGAAGACCTTGTTTTCGTCATCATTATCAAGCAAAGCTATCCTGGCACCTGATCTCTCATGCTCAAGAAGATACGCCTCACTGCTCAAATCGGTGCTGTGATGATGCTCTTTGACCTTGTAGCCTTTTAATTTCGCCGCATCAAACATGTATGTGTTTCCTCCTTAAAGTTTAAAGCCCATAAGGGCAAGATTTGAAAATGATATCTCCTGTATCACGGATCCCTCCGGAAGAGGAGAATCAGCAGCCTCTGCAACCGTAATGTCCTTAAGTGCATACTCCCCGTTACCTTTAGGGACAGCAGCACGTATTTTTGTCTTAAGCTCGTTAAATACGCGGAAATTGGCATCATCCCTGCTAATATGCATAAGATGCTCGCCTATCATCATGTTCTCATCCGCATAAGGTATTATAAGCCTCTGTACTATCGTCTGAAATTTAAAAGGCACCCGTTCAGCACTCATTAATTCCCTGTAGGTGTAGCGGGCGCCTATCATCGTTTTGGAAAATTCCTGGATCACAAACTTAAAGTCTGTATCCGTTTCAGTCATCATCGATCGCATAATCCTCTGTCATTCCTTATTGTAGATTATATAATCTCCGCAATTGTCGGATAACCTTATGGCTTCATAAATATCCTCGTATGTAAACTCGCCTTCGTCTGCAAGTTCTTCAACACTTACTTTTCTGCCCAGTTCATCATGCATATCCTTAGCCTTGCCCATTATCTTCATGACCAGTGCAAGCGCCTCGCGGTTGGCTGCAGCCTCGGCATTCTCCTCGTCTATGAGCGCTTCCATAGAATTCATGATCATGCGCATAACCATTTCATCAAGATCTTCCGGCGAATCCAGACTATCCAGTTTGGAAAGTGCATCCGCAAGAGCCACATTTCCTTCGCCGATAAGATCCGAAGTCTCGGCACCCTGCCCCGTATAGAGCTTAGCGGTATCGACAACGGCTTTCAGATAGGCATTCATAAGCTGTTCTTTTGCATTCTTATCTCCGTTCTTTGCATTCATGACAAGAACTCTCTTCATGTCTGCATCCGGCTCATCAATGCCCTCAAGCTCATCCATATATATCTTAATGAGCTTCTGTTCATCCTCACCAAGGTAGTCCTTTTCATCAAGAGGACTGCCTATACCTATATTGTTTTCCTTAAAATAATCTAACAGGAGCTTCTTCTGATCTTCCGTAACAGCAGGGAAAACTTCCTCAATCTGTTCCTCGGTTATATAACCTCCCTGCATCACTGCAGTCTCTCTGATCTCATTTATGTCCTGTATGAATTTTTCTTCTTTTGTCATGATTCTGATCCTGTGTTATTTCTTTTGAAATGCTTATGTGTAAACAGATGGTCCTCACAGAATTCATAGTTTCCCTCACACTGTGAACAGAAACGGAATTCCAGATCAGGATAATCATCGCTTGTTCTGCCGCATATAGCACACTTATGTTTTGCTACTGTAGTGCGTATAAATTCCGCATCTCTGCTCTGTCTCTTAAACTCCTTCCGCATAGTTCTCATCTTAGGCGACATTTTGAACCTGCTTCTGGTCAGAATAAAGAATATTATGAAATTAAGGATCGAAGCACCTATAACAAAGATACCGAGTATTCCCATTTCGATACCCTGAGCTACAAGAACTATAAAATACAGGATCCCCAGCACCTTTACCTTCACCGGTATGAAAAACATAAGAAGCACCCGTGCTTCCGGATATGTCATCGCATAAGCAAGGAACAGGGACATGTTTACAAAATACGTCGAAAACATTCTGGCTGTATATGCATAAAACCATGAACCACCGGCTAAACCGGAACACTCCTGTCCAAAATACGATAAGTATAACTCATCATAGCATGCAATATCCTGCGGCGCTAACAGTTCAAAATATCCCAAGAGCAGAAAAGCGCCAAGAACGGTAAAGATCAATCCCATAAACACATAGAGATTGAAGATAAAGCTGCCCCATGCATTTTCCAACGACCTTGATATCGAATAATAGAAATACAACGATATCAATACGAAAAACACGTTGTCGCTTCCGGGCGGTATGAGCACCCAGGATATTATGCGCCATACCTGACCGTGAACTATTGCATATGGGTTGAGCGAGATGGCATCTAAAAGATTGTCTCCACCCACCATCTGCATCACATAGCCTGCCGCATAAGTTAGCAGAATATAGATCGGCAGATTTGATATTGCATAACGTCCGATCTTTCTTTCAAGTTTATTCAAAAAATTCATAATTCTTAACCGTGCAGTCCTCTTGCCTGTCTGTCCATATCCTCAACAACTATATCATAGATCTCACCGAGACTTCTGCAATATTCAAGCACAAGCCAGGGCTCATTTGTATGAAAATGAATCTTTATCGGGTCTCCGTCACCGCCCACCGCAAGCAGGCAGTCTCCTTTGAAATGCTCCCTGAAATAATCATTCACCTCATCTTCATCAAGATCATCTCCATCTATAAGAAGCTGAGTGTCATATCTGAATTCAATATCATCCATTAATGTACCCTCCTTTTTTTGAATCAAGTCTGATTATATCAGTTGCGCCTTTTCTCTGCAATTTATCCCCATACGGATCTCCTGTTACTATCACAGCACGACGGGCTGTGAAGAGGTGCCGCAAACATGGCTTAAACTTGAAAAAGGCTCTGTTCAACGTTATAATCACGGGGTATGCGTATAACTTTATGCACAGGAATTTATACCGGAGTTAGGTTTCAGTTATGGATGAAATGATTTACCGACTGGGCATAGATATCGGTTCTACAACCGTAAAGATCGCCCTCATTGATAAAGATAATAATATACTGTTCTCTGATTATGAACGACATTTCGCCGATATCAGCAAAACACTTGAAGCGCTCTTAAACAAGGCAATGGAAAAGACCGGTGATAAGACAGTAAGACCTGTCATTACCGGATCGGGCGGACTGACCCTCGCCAATCATCTTCATTCGCCCTTTGTTCAGGAGGTTATCGCCGTAAGCACCTCCCTTGAGACTTTTGCACCCAAGACCGATGTCGCCATTGAGCTTGGCGGTGAAGATGCCAAGATAATCTATTTCGAGAACGGAAACGTTGAGCAGCGAATGAACGGCATATGCGCCGGCGGAACCGGTTCCTTCATCGACCAGATGGCCTCTCTTATACAGACAGATGCCGCCGGTCTGAACGAATATGCCAAGGACTACAAATCACTCTATACGATCGCGGCAAGATGCGGCGTTTTTGCCAAAACCGATATACAGCCTCTGATCAATGACGGTGCCACAAGAGAGGATCTGTCGGCTTCCATATTCCAGGCTGTTGTAAATCAGACCATTTCAGGCCTTGCCTGCGGAAAACCGATCAGAGGACATGTTGCATTCCTCGGCGGCCCCCTCCATTTCCTTTCCGAATTGAAGGCTGCCTTTATCAGAACACTCAAGCTCGATGACGAGCATACTATAGATATAGAAAATTCCCATCTCTTTGCAGCGTTGGGTTCAGCCCTGAATGCAAAAGAAGATGCAGAAACCACCACATTAAAGGCCATGGCCGATCTGTTAAACAACGGCATACACATGGAATTTGAAGTGGAAAGAATGGAGCCTCTCTTTAATGACAAGCTTGAATATGAGGCTTTCACCGCAAGACACGAAAAAGCCTGTGTAGGAACAGGCGACCTCGAAAAATATAAAGGAAATTGCTTTCTTGGAATAGACGCCGGATCGACCACCACGAAGATGGCGCTCATCTCAGATGAGGGTGCGCTGCTCTGGTCATTCTATTCAAACAACAACGGTTCTCCTCTTGAGACAGCACTCAAGGCATTCAGGGAACTGAAGGCAAAGCTCCCCAGAGAGGCCCGTATCGTAAGAGCCTGCTCCACCGGCTACGGTGAAGCTCTCATGAAAGCCGCTTTCATACTTGATGACGGCCAGGTTGAGACTGTTGCACATTACTATGCTGCAGCATTTTTTGATCCCGAAGTCGACTGCATACTCGATATAGGCGGTCAGGACATGAAATGCATCAGGATAAAGAACGGAAACGTTGACTCGGTAATGCTCAACGAAGCCTGCTCCTCCGGCTGCGGTTCATTCCTTGAGACTTTTGCTAAATCGCTCAATCTGTCCATAAGAGATTTTGCAAAGACAGCTCTTTTTGCGGAACATCCCATAGATCTTGGAACCAGATGCACCGTATTCATGAACTCAAAGGTTAAACAGGCACAGAAAGAAGGAGCTTCCGTAGCTGATATCTCTGCCGGTCTTGCCTATTCCGTTATCAAGAACGCACTGTTCAAGGTCATCAAGGTCTCCGATGCATCGTCACTTGGAAAGAACATCGTTGTACAGGGCGGAACCTTCTACAATGATGCGGTTTTAAGAAGCTTTGAAAAGATCGCAAACTGCGAAGCTATAAGACCTGACATAGCAGGTATCATGGGTGCATTCGGCGCCGCCCTCGTTTCAAGGGAACGTTTCGAAGAAGGCTACAAGACAACGATGCTCTCTTTTGACGAGATCGACAGGTTCACCTTCTCCACATCGATGGCTAAATGCCGCGGCTGCACAAACAGCTGCAGGCTTACTATAAACAATTTCTCCGGTAACAGAAAATTCATCTCCGGAAACCGTTGCGAAAGAGGCCTGGGAAAGCCCAAGAATGCCAATAACATCCCTAACCTCTTTGAGTATAAGTTAAAGCGTTTCTTTGATTATGAGCCGCTTTCCGAAGCTGATGCCTTCCGCGGAACGGTCGGTATCCCCAGAGTACTCAACATCTATGAAAATTTCCCTTTCTGGGCTACCTTCTTTAAGGAGCTGGGCTACCGTGTGATCTTAAGCCCTGTATCCAACAGAAAGATATATGAGCTTGGCATCGAATCCATTCCTTCGGAATCGGAATGCTATCCCGCAAAGCTCGCTCACGGACATGTAGAATGGCTTATTGCACAGAAACCTGATTTTATCTTCTATCCTTCACTTTTCTATGAACGTAATGAAACAGACGGGGCCAATAATCACTACAACTGCCCTATCGTTTCATCCTATCCGGAAAACATAAAGAATAATGTGGAAGCGATCACTAAAGGCGAAGTCATATTCAGACATCCCTTTATGAATTTTGAAAGTCCCGATCTTATCGCACAGGCTCTTATCAAGGAATTTGAAGAGATCGACCAGTCCAAGATCATCGATGCGGTATCAAAAGCATGGGATGAACTTGATAAGGCACATCAGGATATGCATGACAAGGGTGAGGAAGTACTCACCTGGATGGAACAGAACCATAAACGCGGCATAGTTCTCGCCGGCCGTCCCTATCATATAGACCCTGAGATCAACCACGGCATCCCCGAACTTATAACAAGTTTCGATATCGCTGTGCTTACAGAGGATTCGGTATCCCATCTCGGCGTTCCCGAAAGACCTCTTATCGTATCTGACCAGTGGATGTACCATTCAAGACTGTACTGTGCTGCAACATATGTACGTACAAGAGATGATCTGGACCTTATTCAGCTCAACTCTTTCGGCTGCGGTCTTGATGCAGTGACCACCGATCAGGTAAATGACATACTTTCAGGTTCAGGCAAGATCTATACCTGCTTAAAGATCGACGAAGTCAACAATCTTGGCGCGGCACGCATACGTGTCCGTTCACTTATTGCCGCTCTTGAAGTCAAAGAGAAGAAAAATGAGAAGCGCGAGCTCAAACCCACGAACTTTGACCGTGTCCTCTTCACCGAGGAGATGAAAAAGGATTACACCATCATCTGCCCTCAGATGTCACCCATTCATTTTGACATGTTTGAAGCGGCATTCAACAGCTGCGGCTACAAGCTTCACGTGCTCACAAATGACAACAGGCATTCGGTAGACGTCGGACTCAAGTATGTAAACAATGATGCCTGCTACCCTTCACTCTGCGTAGTAGGACAGCTTATAGAAGCCATACAGACCGGCGAATACGATACTGACCATCTTGCACTTATGATGACACAGACCGGCGGAGGATGCCGTGCTACCAATTATGTGGGTTTCATACGCCGTGCGCTTGAAAAGGCAGGCTATCCGAATATCCCCGTTATCTCCCTGAATCTCAGCGGCCTCGAAGCCAATCCCGGATTCAAGATCACCTTCCCTCTTGTGGAAAGGCTTTTATATGCTGCCATTTTCGGTGACATATTCATGCGCTGTGTCTACAGGATGAGACCTTACGAGATAACCCCCGGTTCTGTTGAGGAAGTACATCAGAAGTGGCTTAAGAGATGCAATGAATTCATATCAGGAAAACACTTATCCTTTGGAAAATATAAGCGTATGTGCCGCGAGATGATAGAGGAATTCGACAATATCCCCATCCATGAGGAAAGAAAACCCAGGGTCGGTGTAGTCGGAGAGATACTTGTCAAGTTCGCGCCCGCTGCAAACAATCACCTTGTCGACCTTCTGGAAAAAGAAGGTGCCGAGGCCGTTGTTCCCGATCTGATCGATTTCATGTACTACTGCTTCTATAACCAGATATACAAAGCCGAAGAACTTGGAATGAGCAAAAAGACAGCGCGGAATTCAAAACTTGGCATAACCGGAATGAATTTCATCCGTTCCTTCCCTGCCAAGGCGCTTAAGAAGAGCCGGCACTTTGATCCTCCGGCAAATATTTATGATCTGGTAGATTATGCCAAGGATATAGTTTCCATCGGAAACCAGACAGGTGAAGGATGGTTCCTCACAGGCGAAATGCTTGAGCTGATCCATTCCGGCACCGAAAATATCGTCTGCACCCAGCCTTTTGGCTGCCTGCCAAACCACGTAGTCGGTAAGGGTGTTATAAAGGCACTGCGCAGCAGGTACCCCTCTTCCAACATAGTGGCTATCGACTACGATCCCGGTGCCAGCGAGGTAAACCAGCTTAACCGCATAAAGCTTATGCTCTCAACTGCAAATAAAAATCTGGCCAAAAAGAAAGAAGCCGATAAAAAAGCCGGTAACTGATCTCAGTTACCGGCTTTTCTTTTTGCTTCCTCTATCTCGGCCAGTCTTGCAGCCTCATCTGCTTCAGCTTCTGCCTGAAGCCTGTTATAGATCTCCAGGGCCTCAGGCGGCACTTCTGTACTGCCATTCCCCGAAAGAGCCTCATTTAAGAGCCTTTCAGCCGCAAGATCAGCATCATAACCATCATCAGCGACTGTCATGCCTGCCGTCTCCATATCAGCTTCTGTCATATTGACATTCCACCATTTAACGATACGGCCATGCATGCGTCCGTAAAAATTTATTCTGTCCAGCTTATCCAGGCGATCTATTCTGACCAATTTCACACCCTCCGGCTTAAGATCAGTTTATATTCTTCTTGGCAACGGCGGTATTACAGTAAAGTTCCGCATCGGCATGTTTGTAAACATCATCTACGTCAAATGTGCCTTCTCCGAAAGCTCCGCCCCAGACCAATCTGATCACAAACTCATCAGAATTTCTGTTAAGACGTCCTACTCTGTCAACCCATTTAGTGATTATCGATACCGACTCTTCCTCAAGATATCCGCAGATAACTATGAGGAAATGGTCATCTTCCAATCTGTATGTATGGATACTGTCGGAGCTCAGCCTTCTCAGTTCTCTTGCAACCTTTGAAATGATGCCGTCTCCCGCATCGCTGCTTATCTTCTCGTTTGCAACATGAAGATTTATAACATTGAGCCCCGCGATGTATATTGTATCAGCAAACGGATATACTTCTTTCTTTCTCTTATCAAACTTAACTTTGTTTGCGAGCATCGTCATACTGTCATGCTCTGTTTCCCAGCTGGCCTCACGCATATTTATAAGGTAGTCACTGGTATCCATCTGAAACTTCTGAAGTGCATGATACAGTTCCTCGATCTCGCCTCCTGAAGTGATATTCAGATTCTTAAGTGCACTCTTCGGATCTTCATTATCCTCACGCATGCCTTCAGAATCATAAGAGATGGAGGCTATAGCCTTGGTCATATCCGTAACCGGTTTCACTATATAGATTTCTATTAGCATCCCGGCTATAAGTATAAGGATAATGGCGATAAGTATCATCGCACAGGTAAATATGATAAAGAATTGTTTTCTGGATTCTTCAATGCTGCTGCCATCACGAAGATACGAATCAAGCGCATTTGAATAAAACAGATAACTGATCAGTGTTGAAAAAAACACCAGTACTGCAAGGGCTGCCGAAACAACAGCCACCGTCCTGCCCTTTAATGATCTTGTCTTCATCCCGCCGCCTTTACTATGCTCTGAACATACTGCCATGAATCTTCAAGTCCCTTATCAGAGAATTCAAAGTACTCATGATGCTTTAACTGATCGTCTGTCTTTTCATAAGAGAGCGGTTCCGGCCAGATGCAGACATGTATACGGTCATCCGCATCTTCCTGCTTCTGCAGCTCTATCAGGAAACGCTTTCCGTCATAGCTTCCGGTATAGTGACCGCCTCTTTTTATATATCCCGGTGTGATCCGGTATAATGCATCATCAAAATCTATCATGCTATTCTGTATCCGTTCTGTTCGTTTTCCTGTCGGCTACTATGGTGTCATGTATGATATGTGCAAGTCTTATCATCCTGATCTCATTAAGTATCGCCTGTTCTTTTTCCTTTTGTGCCCTGGCCTTAGCTGCGCGCTCCTCAAGCTTCTTTTTTTCAATCTGCTGGCGGTTTTCGCTCTCGGCCTGCATCTGCTTTTCAAAGTGTCTTCTTTCGGCCCTTGCCGCAGATGATCCCGGATGACGGCTGACACTTCCGCCCATTATCCTTGGGCCTCTTTTTAAATTCTGTACCGCCGTCATGTCCCTTTTAGCGTTTCCGGAACATATAGAGTTATATGCCTCATTTACAAGCAGATAACGCCTTTTGTCATCTTCAGATGCACCTGCATTATCCGGATGATACTTCTTGCACAGTGCTCTGTATGCTTTTTTCACATCCTCATCCGATGCCGTAGGCATCAGCCCGAGTATGCTGTAACTCTCTGCTGTATTCATATTATTGCTCTGATCTGCAAGCAGGATTGGTCTGATTCGAAAATGACTGTAATGACTTTGCCCTTAATGGGTGCAAAAAAAGATACTCCAATGCCCCCTTTTCGTAAATCGTAACCCTCCATCTTGGAATACTGAATGCCTTTATATTTTATCATTCCGGGTTTTATATATCAACCCAGGTCATACGGTGTAGCCTGATAAACGTAGTAATTTAACCAGTTGGAATATACTGTATTTGCGTGAGCTCTCCATATCAGGGCAGGCTTATTTTCGGGATCATCATCCGGATAATAATTTACCGGCAGATGGATAGGAAGACCTTTATCCAGATCTCTCTTATACTCCTTATCAAGGGTGTAGCGGTCATATTCCGGATGGCCCATCATAAAGATGCGACTGCCGTCCTTGTTCATGACAAGCATTACACCTGCCTCACTGGAAACAGCAAGTATCGTAAGATCGTTGCAGGCTTCAATATCAGCCCTTCTGTTCGTGGTATGTCTGGAATGAGGCGCATAAAAGACATCATCAAAGCCTCTTACAAGAGGAGTGCTCTTGTGAAATACACGGTGCTTATATATGCCAAAAAGCTTTTCGGGCAGATCTATCTTAGGTATGCCGTAAAAGTGATAAAGCCCCGCCTGTGCTCCCCAGCAAAGATGCATGGTTGATGTCACATGGTCCGTGGTCCAGTCCATGATCTGGCATATCTCGTCCCAGTAATCCACTTCCTCAAACGGCATCTGCTCTACCGGAGCCCCCGTTATTATCATGCCGTCAAACTTTCTGTCCTTTATCTCATCAAATGTCGTATAGAATCTGTTAAGATGATTCGCGGACGTGTTCTGTGATATATGGCTCTTCACCATAAGAAACGTAAGATCTATCTGCAGCGGAGTATTGGAAAATGCCCTGAGCAGCTGAAGTTCTGTATCTTCCTTAAGCGGCATCAGATTAAGTATACAAACCTGAAGAGGACGTATATCCTGATGGATGGCCCTTTTCTCATCCATTACAAATATATTTTCCGATTCAAGTACTTCCCTTGCAGGAAGATCACTCTGTATTCTTATTGGCATCTACCGGTCCCTCCCTTTTTCTTCCCGTGTTTTTTAACGACAACTATAGCACAAGTGGCCCATTTTTCCAACATCAGGAATTTAAATATTCAGCAAGAAAATCATCTTCCGTAAGTATCTTTACTCCGTTTTTCTTGGCCGAAACATTTTTGGAAGAAGACGATGTTATATCATTATTGATCAGACACTCCGTCTTTTTGCTTACAGAGCCGGCAACTTTTCCTCCATGAGCTTCTATTAGAGCCTTAAGCTCATTCCTGTTTGCGAAACGGTTCAGATCACCCGTGATGACAAACGTAAGTCCCTTTAAGCTGTCTGCGCCTTCTATCGCTTCAGGCTTTTCTATAGTAACTTCCTTAAGCAGCATGTCCAGCTCTGCACTGTTTGTTTCATCATTCATAAAACTTATGAACGCATCCGCAAGAACCGCTCCTATCCCCTCTATCGAGGAAAGAGTATCGGCATCGCTATGTCTCACTGCGTCAATATCATGATCAAAATAGGCACTGATAAGTTTTGCTCCGGCTAGGCCTATGCCGGGGATTCCCAGTGCATAGATAAGTCTTGGAAGCTCTGTATTTCTGCTCTTTTCAATACCTGCGATAAGGTTGTCAGCCGACTTTTCCTTAAATCCTTCAAGCGAAAGCAGGGCATCTCTTTTATCCTTCAGTAAATATATATCATGAAGACTGTGTATCAGCCCCTCTGCGATCAATTTTTCAAGTGTGGCATCAGATAAGCCCTCGATATTCATCGCATCCCTTGAAGTGAAATGAACAAAACTCTTAAGCTTCTTTGCAGGGCAATCATTTCCCGTACACATAAGGACTTCCGAATCCACCTGACAGTCAATCCTAGTCGGTGCGCCGCATACAGGACATCTGTCAGGTATCTCAAGTGATGCGGATCCTGTCAGATTCTCCGATATCTGGGGAATGATCATATTTGCCTTATATACTTTTATCCTGTCGCCTATGCCAAGCTTCAGATCCTTTATGACGCTTACATTGTGGACGCTCGCACGTTTCACTTCCGTCCCCTCAAGATCCACGGGATCAAATACCGCCACGGGATTTATAAGACCGGTACGCGATGTCTGCCATTCAACCGATCTGAGAACGGTCTCTGCTGTCTCATCTGCCCATTTGAAAGCGATAGCTCCCCTCGGAAACTTAGCTGTCCTTCCAAGTGATTCCGCATATTTAAGATCATCATATGAAAGCACAAGACCGTCTGAAGGAATGTCATTTTTCTCAACATCTTTTTCAAAGTGCTCTATCGCGTCTTTCAGATCCGAAGCCGTGACTTTAATATATTCCACAGTTTCAAACCCCTGGCTCTTAAGGAACTCAAACTGTTTTTCAAAGGAGCCGTCAAAATCCATATCCTCCGCAGAAACAAGTGAGAAGATTATGACTCTTACATTTCTTGAAGCCGTTACCGCAGGGTCAAGCGCCCTTACAGAACCGCTGCAAAGATTTCTCGGATTCTTGTAAGCTGCATCTGCTTCCGGATTTGCAGCATTTATCTTTTCAAAATCCGAATAAGTTATGACTGCCTCGCCCCTGATGATAAGCTTTCCCGTGTACGGTATCTTAAGCGGCAGGTTTTTGAAAGTCTTTGCATTGGCGGTTATGACCTCACCCACTTCGCCGTTTCCTCTGGTGACAGCTTTTACAAGGCTTCCTCCTTCATATGAGAGCACGACTGTCAGACCATCCTCTTTCCATGAAAGCAGCCCTTCCTTATCCCCAAGCCATCTAACAAGCTCATCCCTGTCCTTTGTCTTTGCCAGTGAGAGCATAGGTTTTTCATGGCGTTCCTTCGGAAGTGAACTTACCGGTTCATAACCGACAAAAGCGGTCGGGCTTCCTGCAAGGACAGAACCGCTCTCCTCCTCAAGCTTCTGCAGTTCATCATAGAGAGCATCATATTCATAGTTACTCATTATCTCCCTATCGCCTGCATAGTAGCTTTCAGCAGCCCTATTAAGTATCTGTGTAAGTTCCCTCTGTCTGTCTGTGATATTCATGGTAAACGCAAAAGAGCCCGCCGTGCATTCAGCGCGTCCGGGCTCTTATATCCTTTCTTTAATATTCAGGCGTCAAGCACTTTATCAAGTCGTTCACTTGCCTCATCCATCGTGATCTTCATTGCTGTAGCTATCTCGCTGAACAGTATCCTCTCTGCATATTTGAGAGTCTTCTCTTCAGCAATATTGAGTCCCTTATGATTCTTCCTGTTCTCGGCTTTAAGATTCCTGAGCTGCCTTATCATATTGGACACTTTGAGATTGTCTCCTGAACGGAGGATCTCCTCGCATTTTTCCTTCTCGGGAACATTCCCGGTACGTTTGCTGGACTTAATGGACGCAATGATCTCTTCGGCCTGCTTTTTGCCTATGACCTTACGGGCGATATCATCCTCCTTGTCCACCGGAACATAGATGGTATCCCTCTCGTCATAAACCGGTTTCAGGGAATAATAATCCCTGTTATTACCACCGAAAGAAAGAGGGCCTATCTCAACTATCTCACAAGCCCCCGAATAACCATATAATACAAAATCACCAATCTTGTATTTCTGCATTGCATCCTCCATACCAATATGCTAAAATTATAAATTTTTCAGAAAATAAATGCAAGCTGTAAAAATTGCACAAAAAACAATACACTTCTGAAAACCTTATGGACAAAGGGTTTCAGAGTCTTGATCATGGTATAGAACACAAGGCCTTACGTTTACATAACAGCCGCTAAGCGGCTCAGACGGGTGTGATTTTGCACAAAAAAACATCGGCTGTCAGACTCAGATTTACTAAACATAATCTCAGCATGCTGATCCTTCGTAACTATAAAAAACAGGGCTGCCTGCAGTTGCAGACAGCCCTGTTTGATGAACTACTAACCCCGTCCCCCAATGGTCACTGCTTTAGAACCAACATTCTTTGACCTGGCTCTATCAGGTTTCAGGCGATCATACCAGAAACTTTTCCTTCATTTCTTCCGGTAAATATTTAGCCAGTTCCTCAACCAACTCATATACTTTTGTTCCGGGTGCGATCATAGCAGGTGTCATTCCCTGGCGCTCATTAATAATCCTCTTAGCATATCGAATAGCAAGCTTTGGATTTCCATGTTTCCAAAGCACCTCAAATATGTTTTCCATATTCTTGGCGTACTTCCCGATTCCTAATTCTGTGAGTTTATTATTGAGGTATTCTATATACTCGCTTCTGTAGTTATTCGATGTGTAATAAGAAAAATGCAGGATAAACCAAAACTCAATACACTCATTGCTCCAGGCAGCACGGTATTGAACAGCTTCGTTTTGAGCATTCAAAGCTTCTGCTCTTTCTATGACTCCGTTGAATCTCTCGGCAGGAAAGCTATCCTTATCATAGACACACCATATCTGACCTTTGGTTATTTTGTTTTTACGCACATAATCCTCTGCCTGAGCGATAACACGCATGGTTTCTGCGCCACATGGCTCAATCTCAATCAATACCATGTCTTTGTAGATAGGATTAGATTCAATATACTTTTTGAATCCGTTAAAATACTGCGGTTCGGTTTGCTTTCCTTCGCAGAAAATGTAATAGCGCGATTCCTTTTGCTCCAGATATTCCCGGCGCCTTTTCTTCTTCCAAGCTTCCATTCCGGCTTTCTTAGGCATCAGATCTCACTCCAATCTATAAGTTGCTTAAGATATGGATCAGCGCCATATTTTCCTTCAAGATACTGCTTGTCAAACTTGGCATCCTTACGCACAGAAGAACCATCAGAATTTTTAAATTCAACCAAAGAATAAAGCTTAGAATTCTGTTCATTCCCCTTTGCGACAAACCAGATCTCATCTCGTCTGAACACTTCACTGTTCATAGTAGACAGATCATGTGAAGTAAAAATAAGCTGCGCTCCATGCTTATTTATCTCAAGGTTGTTGTATAGCATTATTATATGCTTAAGCAGAACCGGATGTATCTTTGCATCCAGTTCATCAATAACAAGGGTAGTGCCTTTAGTAAGACTTTCAGCTATAAATGGTAATAGACCAAAAAGCTTCTTCGTACCGCTTGATTCTTCTGAAAGATTTATTTCATAGGCATTGCCATCTACATTATGTTTTGTGAATACCTGAATATTGTCGGATTCACGTTTTTCTACTCTGAAATCCTCTATATCCAAGTCCATCTCACGGATCATATTAAGGATCAGCTCCTTAATATCTGTAGAGTTGGCTATTGCAAGCTGTAATTCCTGAATTGGGCTGCCATAATTCAAGAATTCAATTCCATCTTCAAACCAGCTTATACAATCATCGATCACTTCATTCTTACGGTATGTGATTCCAAGATAAGATAAAAGAGGGAGTGTGTCTGAAATATCTTCGCTTACCTTTAACTTGCTGAATCCATCACCCATAGATATTTTTCTGTCTTCTCTGACAAAAATAACCGTAGTACGATTGGTTTTTGCTTTGCGCATCGAAAGGCTTTCATACACTATTGTTTCTCTTAAAACATGTAGTATATAACGATACTCTGCCTTTTCTGTCCAAAAGAAAATCTCAAACTCTGTCGGACTATTCTTACTTTCCTCATTAAATGCAAATGGAACAATTTCAAGATTCTTCATGCGTAATCTGCTGATAATATCTGCTTCTGTAGCATATAAAGGGCGAAGAACCTTTAACTCCAGCGTATGAAGTGCTTGCAACACATTGGATTTTCCGCCTCCGTTTGGTCCATATATAGCAGATACAGGTAATAGCAATTCATCATTACTTGCCTTTATCAAACGATCTGTATGCTCCGATATAGCAGTGGCCTGCATATCAAAGGTCATATCATCTCTTATACTTTTGTAATTTTTCACCGTAAATTGACTTAACATAACAAAAACCTCCAATCTAAGGATAGTATATCCTGCGACTGAAGGTTTGTAAACACATATATGAGTATTTCTCTCATATATGTGTTTGTAATCCCCGAATGAGAGAGGCGAATCTGAACTGAATGTTCAATCCTCTCGGACTTTAAACTTTCCCACTTATATGGCAGGGACTCTCCCTATTAGCTATTACTATAACACCTTTGATTATTTAATCAACCAAATAGAGAAACCAACAGGGCTGCCTGCAGTTGCAGACAGCCCTGTTTGATGAACTACTAACCCCGTCCCCAAAGGTTCACTATTTAACAGTTATATCACCCTTTGTGCCGGTAAACCCGCCACCCTCAAGTGCGATCAGCTCAACTTTCTTGCTTTCAGGATCTGTGACGGTCACCTTAAAGGCCTTCGTTGCCTTCTTTGCATTGTAGGTGTATGTCTTTGGTTTCTTAACCCCCTTGATCCTTACCTTAACTTTTACACTCTTAAGTCCTTTCGGTTCACCATTTTCTTCAACCTGTAATGCTCCTTTTTTAAGCTTTGCCTTGATCGTAACGCTTTCAGCATCCTTAAGTTTTATGGGTGCTATATCAAACCTGCACTCAAAATCCTTAAGCTTATCATTAAGGTTCTTGACCATAGCCGAAAGGGCTTTTTTATCAGTGCCCTTGATCTTAGCTTTCTTCACCTCTTTAGCATTAAGTTTGACCTTTACCTTAAAGCTTGCTTTATCACCGACATTCTTATCCTTGCTGATGGTATAGCTGCAACTGAAGAGCTTTGACACATCGGTGCCTTCCTTCATTCTACCATTCAATGCTTCTTCAAGACCTGTCACATTGACCTTAGCTATACCGGCGCCATCTGACAGCGCTTCCAGCTGACTCTTTGTGATCCTTGAACCAGTCCACGTTACTGCCTTAGGATATGATACCCCAACCTTTATGCTGACATTTTTACCATTGATAGTTTCTGTTACGGGTTCAGATACCACTTCGATCAATTCATTTACAGGATCTTTAAGCATCGGAAGAACGGTATCAGCAAGTTTTATCGCCTTTGTACCTGCCGCATCCGAAAACAACTTCTTACAATCTTCGCACTCCCAGTATTCGATGCTTCCTTCTTTTTCCTCCGTCGGTTCAACTCTGTCATGATGTTTAAGTTTATGATTGTGTTCTGTAACATTGTCCTTGTATGTAGCCGTAACGGTTACAGCTTTTGCCGGCATTACAAATGTTGTTGTTACTGCTGAGGGATCTGAAAATACCACATTATCTTCTGATGTCCACTTATCAAAAACTTTGCCCTCTGCAGGAGCATCCGCCTTTATCGTCACTGTTGTTCCTGCTACATAGTTGCCGCTTCCCGTACCGCCGCTAACCGTGACTGCATAGGTTGAGATATATAGTGCCTTTATCTCCATATCTGTTTCAACTTTGATCTTTGTTCCGGGCAGTCCCTTATCCCATTTGACAAAGATCTTGGATTCAGGCGCGGTAAAGCCGCACTCGGGAAGCGTGTATTCAGAGCCCTTCTCAAACTTTACGCTCTCCATGCTGCCCTTACCTTCGCCCGGAAGAAAGCTTACGGTGACCATCACAGGTTTTGCCACCCACTTTGCATAAAGTACGGTATTGGCAACTATAGGATCCGTAAGGGAAAATTCCTTTGTAAGAGCCTCATCATAATACCAGCCAACAAAATCAAAAGTCTCATCAACAGGTGTTCCAAGGTCCGTAATAAACTCGCCATCGCAGACACTCATTTTGTTTATATTCTCGCCGTGTCCGTTCATGACAAAGCTTACATCATAAATCGCAAGCCATTTTGCATATATGGTTACCGATGAAATGACCGGCTTTGAAAAATCAAACTCAGTAGTAAATTTATCATCAGCATACCAGCCTTTAAAACTATATCCGGTTTCTTCCGGCTGCTCAGGCGCCTGGATCGTCTCCCCGTCATTTACAAGCTTTTTAGGTATAGCCGTTCCGTGTCCTCCGAGATCAAAGACAACACTCCATCTGATACCAAAAACAAGTTTATCGGTATCAATCCCTGTCTTATCTGTATTATTCAGAATATCGACAAGCTCTGTCGAATCTGTCGTTCCCTGAACAGTCTCTGAAGCATTGCTGCAGGTGCCTGAAAACATGCCGCTTACATCATCCGTATCGTCTATCTTAAAGCCCGAAAGGTCTATGGCCGTTAAATTGCTACAGTTCTTAAACATTTCGCTGAAGTTGTCTGCATTCTCCGTTGTAAATAACGACAGATCAAGTTTTTCAGCCGTGCAGTTTTTAAACATTCCCGTATAGCTTCGCACCATCCTGGTCCCACCGGCAGGATCAGGATCCGGAAGAGGATCTCCGGCATTCCAGGTGTATGTATCTCCATCTGTGGAAAAACTTCCGTCAGTTTTGTTAAGCTCCGCCTTAAATTCAGGTGTAAGTTCTACGGAGTAGTTATTCAGAGAAATTACTTTGTAAATATAAAATTTTTCAAGGTCCTCATACGGAAGCTTCTTCGGATCAGCGGGTGCGATCAATTTAACTTTATGATTTCCGCATTCCGGAAGTATCGCCTGAATTTTCTGCGCTTCATCAGCATCCTTTAAATAAACCTGCGTATAGCTGCCCGTGGCAAGGTAGCAACCGACATTATAGAGCATTGTAGTAATGGTTGCATCATTATTAAAAGTAAAGCCTGTCAGATCAAGTTTCTCCAATTCTTTGCAACACCAGAACATATCTTTGAAGTTTTTCACGTTTGATGTATCCCATTTACTGAGATCAAGTTCTTTCAAGTCATCATAAATAAACATATTTTGCATGTTTGTTACATTAGATGTGTTAAGATCCTCCAGCCCTCGGATCACAGGCTCACTGCCGGAATAATTTCCGAAATACATGAACATCTCACACATCGTGGTAACATTTTCCGTATTAAATCCCGAAATATCCAGATAACTAATTCTAGATGTATCCGAAAACATTTGATTCATTTCACGGACATTGGAGGTATCCCAATGACTTAAGTCCAGCGTTCTTACATTATAGTACTGATAAAAAAGGCTGGAATAACTGACAACAGGGACAGCTTCATCGCCTTTTAAGTGTGTGCTGCCCGGATCAGGAAGTGGATCTCCCGCATTCCACACATATACGCTCCCGTTGTCAAGTTCTACCTCATAGCTTCCGTGAACCGCATTGACTGCATTTTTGAACTCGTTTCTAAGTTTTAGTGCATATCCTCCAGCTACATAATTGTATGAATAGAATTTTTCTTTTTCATTCTCAGTAAGATTAAGATCATAAACCCACTTTGCACATAAGGTCATTGAAGATTTTGTACCTACATGACGATCAGGATAATAGCGGGCTCCCGTCTTTTTATCATACCAATATGATAATTTCCATCCCGCACAAACCGGATTCGGATATTTCAGGTCATCTCCCAGCGTATAAACAATAGGAGCGATAGACTCACCATGCCCATTCATATCAAACGTAATGGTATAGCAGTCCCCTTTAAACCTTATCTTATTCGAATTCACACCTGTTGCATTGGAATGAGAAAATTTAACGTATGTATCATAGGATGCAACCGGAACCCAAAAATATGTGTCCGCTCCATTATCATCGGCAGCCTTCAAAAACATCTTGTTGATATTTGTAGAATCAGATGCCGTAAAGCTGCTAAGATCAAGACTTGTCAGTTTCGTACAGTTCTCAAACATGGATGAATAGTCAATAACATCCGAAGTATCAAACAGACTCAGATCCAGCGACCGTACCTCGCATCCTTTAAACATCTCGCTGAGACTAAGCATTCCTTTTTTGTATTTATCTTTGTCTGATATTACGGGATTTGGCAGAGGATCACCGGTGTGCCAGATGTATTCACCGCCGGGTGTAGCTAAAGACACATTATTAGTATTATTCAGCTTGCTCTTGAATTCACTTGTCAATCCAACCTTATAGCCGTTGTCTTTATCTGAATAAGTATAAAAAGTCTTTAACAGCTCATATGGCATTTCTTTTTCATTCCATACCAGCAGATTCACATAAGAATAATCGGAAACATACGAATCCCGTTTCAACAGCTCTGCCTGCTCACTGCTGTTCAGATAAACCGCAGTCTTCTCTTCACCAAGCTTATTCCCCGTCGAACTAAACATCATCTTGGTCCCATATGCCCCCAAAGTTCCAAAATAGCTTATGGATGAAAAATCAAAATATCGTATATCGAGATACTTCATTTTGTCACATGATTCAAACATAAAGGCCATGTTCCTTACTTTTGAGGTATCAAAGCTCTTCAGATCAAGTTCTTTAAGAGACTTGCATTTTTTGAACATACTCTCCATACTTGTCACTTTGGAAGTATCAAAACTTTCTGTCAACAGAAGGTTCTCCAGTTTCTCGCACTGATAGAACATTTCATTCATATTAGTTACATTACCGGTCTCCCATTTACTGAGATCCAGCGCAGTCACATTCTTGCATCCACTAAACAGACCTTCCATTGAAGTAATGGGAAGGATCGTTCCGTATCCGTCGTTATAGACTGTTCCCGGATTTAACAGCTTATCTCCCGGATTCCACTGATATTCACTTCCCCCTAATGTATATGTGATCACGCCATTTCCTGAATTCAGTACTGATTTGAATTCATCCGTAAGCCCCAGCTTCATTTCCTTATCATTATTTATAAGCGTGAATGTATAAAACTTCTGCAGAGCCACTATGGTCTCGGTAGCCGATGAGCTCAGCACTTCTTCCGTTTCGGTCACAAGTTCCGTTTCATCTTCTGAAACAGCTGCATTTTCGGATGCCTCAGTTTCTTCTTCCGTAACAGCTGCATTTTCGGATACGGCAGTTTCCTCTTCCGTAACGGCTGCATTTTTGGATACTGCAGTTTTCTCTGCTTCCGAAGCATACACATTTAAAGCCGGTCCGTATGTCCCCGTCAGCAGTACCAGAGTCATCATCAGTGCGATAATCCTGTTAATCTTTTTCATCCTGTTTTTTCCTCTCTTTCTTAATAAAACAAAAAACGCCTGCAAGGACCTTAGTCCTCACAAACGTCATTATTCACTACTATGTTCCTGCTGTAAGCAGGTATAACTAATCTGTAAGCCTGTAAGCCTGTAAGCCTGTAAGCCTGTAAGCCTGTAAGCCTGTAAGCCTGTAAGCCTGTAAGCCAGCATATCGATTGTGTTTTTTAATGTCAACATCATAGTTATGATTTTATCATATGTTTTCTATTCAGTCACCTCATACCCCCAACCTCTTTTCAGCTTCTTCCAGAGATATCCATCCGTCTTTTCTTACGGACGCCTCACCTTTTTCTAACTCGGAAAACAGGCCTTTGATGGCACGCAATTCATCTAGCTCCCTGATATCTATAAGGGCACAGTCATCTCTTCCGTTTTTTGTCAAATAAACCGGGTTTCCATAGGAAACCTTGAGCTTCTTATTTCGAGCAGCTTCCCTGGTCTCATCGATAGATGCCATAATCTCATCAAAGAATTCACTCATGTTTGTCACCTCCAAACAAATCTGTTTCCAGCTGTTTCATTGCTTTACGGATCTGAAACTCCTCTTTATGTATGTTGCCCTACTGAATAGGGTGTGTCAACCATGACATTTCTTTATGATATTAACCTAAAAAAATGAACATAAAAAAGGACTCACATACCTATCTTTTCCCCCACACATAACAGGGCCGCCCGTTAAGGCAGCCCCGTGTTTTTCATATGATCGATATCACTTTACTCATTAACAACTACCAGTATCGTAATAGTCTTTCCGTTGATCTTCGTAGTCAGCCTAGCTTTTCCCTTGCTCCTTGCTTCGATATGACCATTTTCGTCAATGAACGCCACATCCGGCTTGCTGCTCTTAAATACCACATCCTGCTTTACGCCAGGAAGAGATATATCCGTTGCAGTACCAACCTTCAGATCATTGATCGTGTACTTGTTCTTGTTTGCGTTTGAGATCTTATCACCCTTAACAGCAATATCCTCTGCATAGAAGTCGATCGTATACTTGATATCATTTACAGAAGCGGAAAGAACTGTCTTTCCGACTTTTATTGCCTTAAATTTATCGGCATTATTAACCTTTTCTGCAATAGTCTCATCTGCACCGGTCCATTTCTTTACTCCCTTGACCTTGATACTCTTTGAGCCATCCAGATTAACATGCATGGTGCGGTTCTTTGCCGCAACAGATTCCTTAACTGTTATAGTGCAGTTATAAGCTTTGCCGTTTACATATGCCGTGATCTTTGCCTTGCCCTTTGCTACAGCCGTAACCTTGCCTGTCTGATCCACGGTTGCCACATCAGGAGCTGTACTGTACCAGAGGACGTTCTTGATACCGTCATCCTTTCTGATAGAAAGCGTAAAGTCAGTTTTCTTATCTGCATCCTCAATGAAAAGAGTTTTTTTCTTATCCGAAAGAGCAGGCTTACAGATATGAACCGTGATATCCGCACGACCTTCTTTCTTGATTTTTACAGTAACACTTTCAGGATCAAGCTTCTTTGCCTTAAGATAGCCCTTCTTATCGATGCTCACGTATTGCTTTGCCACCTTGTCTGCAACAGCCCATTCCTTACCGATAAAGAACTTCTGACCTATTACAAGGTAGATATCCATAGTGTTTTCATCTATCACGGGTCTGTAATCCAGCGCTGATATTCCTTTAGACGCAGATTCTTTTTCCTCAGTCCATTTTGCATAAAGTGTAAAGTTTTCCTTTACCGGCTCTTTAAAGTTATATTCATTAACACATCCTTCTTCCTTAAACCATCCTCCGAATACCCAGCCTTCCTCCGAAGGATTGTCCGGTTGCTCAACCGTACCGTTCAGCGATACAGTCTGAGCCGGTATAGCCGATCCATGATCCATCATGTTGAAGCTTACGGTTAATCCCTTAGCAGGATCATTGCCTTCCTTCCAGCCGGCATATATCGTCGTATTTTTTGTTATAACTGTTTTAAAGTCATATTCAGTTGTGCCGTCTTCATCTGCAAACCAGCCTGTGAAAGTATACCCGTCTGCTGCAGGATCTTTAACAGGCTTTGTGGCAGTCTTACCTTCTTCAACCTGCTGAGCGGCCGGCGCATCTGTTGCTACCATACCGTTCATATCAAATATGACTGTATACTTGCTTTTTTCTTTCCATCCGGCATACAATGTAAAATCATTCGTAACCGTTGTAGTAAAATCATATTCATTGATACACCCAACTTCAGTGAACCACCCTATAAAAGTATAACCTTCCGCAACAGGATCAGGATTAGGTCTTGATACAGACTGTCCGCGTTCCACAACTTGTGATATCGGTGCTGTTCCAGGTTTCCCATTCAGATCAAAAGATATTGTATATGTTTTCGAAAGTTTACCCTCAGCCGAAAGGTATTTATATTTATTTAACTGCTCTATATCATATTCTGTTTCGGTCAAAGATTTAACACTTGTTCCGTCAAATAATTCACTTACTCTGATCGTTTCTGCCTGTATTCTTTTTTCAGCACTAACGCCTGACACATCTTTATCAGTAATCGCGCTAACAGATCCTCTGGCTTGTAACACAGTCCCATCCAAAACTAATGAACTACCAAGTCTTACTCCAACAGCATCTTGATGGATCTCATTTGCCTTTCCACCAATTCCTATAATTGTTCCTCCACTGAAGCTACTATTTTCAGGATTTGATATATAAATACCAGTATGATGAGTAGTAAGTTTTCTATCATCTATTACATAATCATCAACACCGTTGGTTTCGCCTTTAATAGATCCTCCATTCATTGATATCGTGTTAATATGTATACCACAAGCAGTTGTTTTATCTTCCTGATAGTATACATCCGCTCCCTGTATATATCCTTCTATTGTTCCTCCACTAATATTTGCATTTTTACACTCAATCGCATATGAATATAAACTACCTTTTTTGGGAGTAACATAAGGTCCGTACGCAGTAATCTCTCCATCAAACATAGTTAAGTCATTATTTATACTTAGACTCACTCCTTTAGTAAATGTTCTCTGATTCGTCTCACAAACAATGGTGCCACCTTTCATAATCATGTTGTTACAATCTATAGCACGCCCATTTTCTCCTCCATGTGCTTTTAGGGATCCGTTCTGCATTATTAAACTGCCACCGACTGTCAAACCATTACCTTGCATATCCGAATTGCCAGAATCAGTTCCATTATTATAATCTTCCTGTGTAAGATATCCAAATAATGCCCCTGTAATCTGGACTGATATACTACCATTTCCACTGTTCTCAATCTTCAAATCGTCAGACACACCAACACAATCTGTCTTTGAAAACCTGGCAGATGCCTGTCTTATTGCTAATTTAGCGTCACCATCTCCCGCGTTCGAAATAATTAATGATCCATCTACATCGATTCCGATTGGTGATACATTTAGTTTCTTATCTGTTGGATCAAATGAGATAGTATTCTCCCCGTCACAAATAATCTTAAGATTACCGGTATACTTTATGCCATGATAATAAATCTGATCAGCAGACTTTAATCCAGCTTCTTTTCCTGCCTTATAGTTTGTAAGCTTCAGTTCACTTATCTCATCTCCGTAGGTAAATTCGGCTGCGACATAATCTCCGCTTTCATTATGCGCTATAAGTTTTTCTCCGTCCTGCAGATATGTATAACCCTCTGTAAACTCATCTGAACTATAATTATTCTTACCGGCGATCAATATCTGTGTACCCTGCGTGCCGGTCTTGTCAATTAACACTTCCTCTGCTACAGCATCTTCTGGTACGTCACTATCTCCCCCCGCGTTTTCTTCATTATCAGTTGCAAACACAGTAATCCCTGTAGTCCACAACTCACCCATACAGAGTATCAGTGTCAGCAGCATTGCTAAAAGCCTTTTTATTTTTTTCATTCGTTTCTCCTCTCTCCATTACCTGATAAACAAAAAACCTGCGACAGGAGGATATTTCTATCCTCCCGCGCAGGTATCATCCTGTATCAATATAATAAATTACTTCAAAAAGAGCGCAGTCGGTCGGTCGGTCGGTCGGTCGGTCGGTCGGTCGGTCGGTCGGTCGGTCGGTCGGTCGGTCGGTCGGTCGGTCGGTCGAGATTATGCACTCCTTAATCATAACTGTCAAGCCCTTTCATAGGATTTAAAAATCATTTAGCTTCTTTATCATTGTAGCATACTTGCTCTTATCCAACTACGGCTAAATAGGCTGAATTGAAATCCGAGATGCAGGTTTGTGAGCCACTGACCCCGTCCCAATGTCATTTAGATAAGAAAAAGATGTGACAGAGCAACAAGCATGATATCTATAGCGTCTACGTGAGATGCTGCTTTTTATTAGTAGTAGAGCACGTAAAACTAAACAGATATTTGGAAAAAATACGTGAGGAGAGGCTTATTAACGGAGGTGTATCACGTAGAATGCCAGAAAATCATTGCTAAATTACGTGATAACAGTCTAAAGATAAAGCGGTGTCACGTAGATGTTCACGCTACTATATAATCTGAAGAACGTAGCGTGCCTATTTTGCATTTATTAGAATCAATACAGACTATACTTGGCCAATGGGAAGATAAGATTCCTGTTGGTCAATTTTTTTACGGGGCCGCTACGGCCGTACTTGCATCGTCTCGGTCTGAATTATAAAATGATGTTATGGTCAAATAGTAATTTACCCCTAACTTGATATACGAATCGCTTCGCAATTCTGAAACATTCGGAATTCGCTAATTTGCCTGCTATGCAGGCAAATTGCTACTTCCTCATGTTTCGCGGGTCCCAAGGTCAAAATCCTCATTCAAGCAAGCTTGATTCGGATTTTGTACCTTTTGACCCTAATATCATAAAATGAACCCTATGAATGATCTTAGAACAGAACTTATAAAAGAAATAGAAAGGCTGGGATTTCCCACTGCGCTCGGTGAGGCTGTTGCAAAAAATCTCGGCTCGGAAAAGACTATGTCGCGTATGCTCGGATATCTGAAGAACGTAAAGCCTGACAAAGAGGAACTGATCGTCGATGAGATGCTTGCGATAATGGAAGACAGGAAGCGCTGGATAGATAAAAAAGAAGCCGAATATTCGAATGCGCGGTATAATGATATCCTGAATAATGGGATAGGATAATTTAGAAAATGAAAAACAGATTTTTAACTATTTTGTGGCGGACATTTCTTGCGGTGCTCACGATCCTTTTTCTTCTGATCGTTGAAATATTCGGAGCCGTTTCGGTGATATCACTCGGACCGTCTGAAACAGCAAAGAGCATGTTTGTAAATACCGTGATGTCTACAAGCGCGGCTAAGTTTCTTGCGCATATTTATTTCTCGGACGAAGAGATAGCGAAGCTCACATCAGCCGGAGAGGAAGAGGTGGTGGAGGCTGCATATTCACCTTCATCGCTTGATATGGTAAACATAGCTTCTGCTGAAAACGCAGTCTCAGATGATTCGGTTTCAGAGGATGGAGCATCCGGTGAAGCAGGTGATGGTGGCGTTGTGATCGAACGTGAGCAGGTAAGTTCAGTCATCACTGCGGACATGGATCCCGCAGCGATCAATTCAGACGATGACGGGGACGGCATAGAATATGTGAAGATAGTTGAGGATTCCTTTAACGGTGACCTCCTCATTGTCTATGATCCTTCACGCGTGGAGTTTTATTCCATCAAAAACTTCTCACCCGAAGGCTACGGCAAGACGATCACGGCAATAATGGAAGAAACGGGAGCAGTCGCTGCCATCAATGCAGGAGGCTTCTATGATCCGGAAGGACATGGCCACGGCGGCATGCCGCTCGGTCCTGTCATAAAGAACGGACAGCTTATAAGCAACTTCCAGTCAGACTGGTATACCATCATAGGGATGACTGCCGATCACAAGCTCATGGCCGGCAATATGTCGGGTTCGGAAGCAATATCAAACGGAATGGTCGAGGGCATAACTTTCGGTCCCACGCTTGTCTCCGGTGGAAAGGCTGCCGATTTTGAATCCACAAGAGGCGGCCTCAATCCCAGGTCTGTTATAGGTCAGAGAGCGGACGGCGCAATACTCCTGCTTACGATAAACGGCAGACAGCCCGGATCGCTCGGTGCGACATATAAGGATACCGCGGCACTTATGCTCAAATACGGCGCGGTGACTGCGGCAAATCTTGACGGTGGATCATCTTCAAGACTTTTTTACAAAGGTGAGCAGTTAAACAAGTCATCATCGTTGCTTGGAATGCGCCCTGTGCCCAATGCGATAATAGTTAAGTGATCACGGAAAAATCTGAATTATAAGTTTGAATAAATGATATGAATAACTCAAAAAATAAAAAGAAAAAAAAGAAAAAGAAAGCGATGCCCGTATTCTACAGGGTGCTGCTGGCTGTGTTCATAATCGGACTGGGAATAGATGCCGTGAGCCTGCTCCTTTTGTACGGAACACTTGGCAGATATGAAGAACAGGTAATGGCAGCCAAAGAGGCAGAAGAGGCAGTCGCGGAAGTGGTATCTCTTCCCGGTGCAAGTGTTGCAAACGTTCCTGCCACATCTGATACAGAGCCGGGAGATGCAGCATCTTCAGATGCACCTGAGCCTGCTGATACTTTGGATGGATCCGCATCAGCATCAGAGACTGCTCTTTCAGAAGATGAAGCACAGGCTGCAAATGAGGCTGCGGAAAGCGGTCCGTCATTTGAGATCACTCCCGAGGAAACAGCTCTTGTGACTGCGACGGCTACTGATTTTACAAAGGCATATGCTGTATACTCGCTCAAGAAAAATGCGCCCGGCGGTGAAGCTCTTTCATACGTTTCGCATGACAGCGACCTGTACGGACGGCTTAAATCATATAACAATGACTGGGGTGTGACTTATTCGAGCGATTCCTTTGACAGCCTTACCGTTGATAAGGTGAAAAAGATAAGTGAGGACCCGGTGCAGTATTCCTGTGTGGTGGACTGCACATATTCCGTATCGACGGGCAGCGGCGGCAATTCATATGATCTGGATTTTGAATACACTCTGGTACCGGATGAGAGCGGAACAAAGATGAAGATATTTGAAATGCAGAACAGATAAGGATAAGGCAATTTTTCAATTGCGGTATCTTCAGAAAAAACACTATAATAAAATAAAAAAACAGGGGGTGGAAGTATGCTCAGAGAAGTCAGAACTGAAAACGGTCTGGTACGCGGTATCGAAGCGGCAGATCCCAGGATCACAGCGTTTAAGGGTATTCCTTTTGCTGCGCCGCCTATCGGCGACAACAGATGGCGTGCTCCGCAGCCGGCAGCAAACTGGGATGGAGTAAAGGAATGCTACAGGTTTGCTCCCATTCCTTTTCAGAATCAGCCCGGTGTGGGCACGGATATCTACTGCCGTGAGTGGCATGTGGATCCGGATATCGCCATGAGTGAGGACTGTCTGTATCTTAACGTATGGACAGGCGCGAAGTCTGCAGACGAGAAGCGTCCGGTCGTTGTATGGTTTTTTGGCGGCGGCTTCCAGTGGGGCTATCCTGCCGAGATGGAGTTCGACGGCGAGCGCGTTGCCAGACGTAACGTGGTGGTCGTAACAGTCGGCTACAGACTTAATGTCTTCGGTTTCCTCGCTCATCCCCAGTTAACCAAAGAACAGCCCGATGCGCCTACAAACTTCGGCCTTCTTGACCAGCAGGCAGGCGTAAAGTGGGTTAAGAGAAATATCGCTGCGTTTGGCGGCGATCCCGATAATATCACCATAGCAGGACAGTCGGCAGGCGGCGGAAGTGTTATGGCTCAGGTTACAAATCCTGCCAACAAGGGCCTGTTTTCCAAGGCTATAGTTCAGAGTGGCATCATCAACAATCCCTATAATAACGACGGCTTCTGCTCCGATCCTCTTGATTCTGCAGAGGCAAACGGAAAACGTTTCTTTGAATCCATGGGAGTGAGCACTCTTGAAGAAGCAAGAAAGATCCCTACAAAGGAACTCCTTGATAAGTATGACGCATATGTACCGGGAATGATGATGTTTACTGATGCGGACAAACCGCACAGGATGTTCCCCGTAATAGATAACAAGTTCGTATACGGAAATGCATATGATCTTTATCTTGAGGGTAAGCACCTTCCCGTAAAGCTTCTGGCCGGCAATACCGCGGATGAATTCCCCTGGGGACTTCCCGCAAAGGATGAAGCCGACTTTATACAGAAGGCAACGGAAAGATTCGGAACAAAGACTTCGGACTTCCTGTATGCACTTGGCGATACGCACAAGAATGAGCAGACAGGTATGTTCGGCAGCGTGAACGGAATAGAAGTGGCAGTTAAGAAGATTGCCATAGCGCTGGAGAAGAGAGGCGGAGATCCGGTATATTATTATCGCTTTGAACCCGATATCCCCGGTGATGACAATCCCGGCACTTTCCATTCATGCGAACTCTGGTTCTTCTTTGAGACACTGGCAAAGTGCAGCAGACCGTATGTCGGAAGACATTATGATCTGGCAAGAAAGATGTGCGATTACTGGTGCAACTTTATAAAGACCGGAGATCCCAACGGAATAGGAACAGACGGAGAGAAGCTTCCCGAATGGAAGCCTTACACAGAGGAAGGCAGGGACGGAATGTCCTTCAGGTCCGAGGGCCCGGTTGCCGAGAACAAAGATCCGGATCTTATAAGATTTCTGGTTGAAGAATAAGAAAGGAAACGCAGGGATGCAGGGCGCATATTATACAGGAAAGTACAGAAACCGCTTTGAAGAATTAGGATACTCGGCGGAAGAGATCAATGAAAGAAAGAATAAGATATTTGAAACCATTTTCCATGGTCCGGAGGATGAGCGTTTCTATCATGAGTTCGGTGAAGACATGGCATATATGGAAGATACCGGAAACCATGATGCCAGAACCGAAGGTATGAGCTATGGTATGATGATGTGCGTCCAGATGGATAAGAAGGACGAGTTTGACCGTCTGTGGAGATGGTCAAAGAAATACATGTATATGGAATCCGGCAATGAGGCCGGATACTTCGCCTGGTCCGTAAGTCCTGAAGGGGTAAAGAATGCGCAGGGCGCTGCTCCGGACGGTGAAGAGTTCTTTATAACAGCACTTTTTATGGCCTCAAAAAGATGGGGCGACGGTGAGGGGATATTGAATTACAGGGCAGAGGCTGAAAAGCTTCTTGACGCCTGCATCAACAATGAGCACAGAGGACTCAGAAGCATGTGGGATCCCTCAAACAAGCTGATCAGGTTTGTTGCGAATTTTGATTTTTCGGATCCTTCATACCATCTTCCTCATTTTTATACTTTTATAGCTGATCAGACATCAAACGAGGAAAACAGGAAGTTCATGCTGGAAGCTGCAAAAGCCAGCAGGGATTTCCTTTCGAAGGCCTGTCACCCGGTTACAGGTCTTAATCCCGAATACAGCAAATTTGATGGCACCCCCATTGACAAGCCGTGGTTCGACGGCAATTGCCATCAGCTGTATTATTCTGATGCCTACAGGACAGGCGCTAATATAGCGCTGGATTATTCCTGGTTTGGCGCAGATGAAAGGGAGTTAAAACAGGCTGAGAATCAGATCAGATTTTTCTGTGAGACTCTCGGAAAACAGAACTGGGACGGTATATATGATCTGGACGGAACTGTGATGGAAGGCAAAGCGCTGCACCCTGTTGCTATCATAGCGACTAACGCACAGGTTTCATTAAACTTAGAAAGTGAGGATGCAGAGTATTGCATAAGGAAATTCTGGGACACTCCGCTCAGAAAGGGAGACAGAAGGTACTACGACAACTGTCTTTACTTCTTCGCGTTTCTGGCACTGTCAGGAAGCTACAGAGCTGAATGGTAAAGATCATATTCTGTGCAATGAAGAAAGAGGACAGGGCTTATGCCTTGTCCTCTTTTGCATGAAGTTTTCTTTTCATCTCATACATCGTATTGTCAGCAAGCTTGATGTAATCCTCCAGTGAACGTGAATCCTTCGGATCGGTTATAACGTAGCCGCAGCTTGCGGTGAGCTTGTATGGCAGCTTTGCTTTCTTACTGTTGCGCCTTATATTCTCGGCAACCGTTTTCTTTATCTCTGCGGCGCTTTCGCCATTTTCATCGGAACCTATTATAAGGAACTCATCGCCGCCATAGCGTATCGCAAACCAGTCACCCGGGATGCCGGCCTGTATACTCTGTGCAACGGTTCGGATCGCGTAGTCACCCTGCAGATGGCCGTACTCGTCGTTTATCTTTTTCATCGAGTTGATATCAACAAACATGATAGTCATCGGTTCGCCGATATTTTTGCATCTTTCGAAGAGAGGCACACCGTTCTTTACAAAACCGAAACGGTTGTAAAGGCCTGTCATCTGGTCGGTATCATAGAGCAGGGTAAGCTCTTTGTTAAGGTAACCTATGCGAAGGTTGATGCGCAGCATCTTTATGGCCTGCTCTATCTTTTCCAGATAGTTAAAGATCCCGGATGCTTCGACCATGATCTTAGCATTGTCACGGTATACGGTATAGCCGTAGTCGTATTGCTCTATATGGAGTGGCAGGAAGTAGAATACATGCTGCTCCCCGCGTTTCTTTTTATATCCCGGAGTCAGATCTGCAGGATCCTTCGCTTTTACCGTGACAGCTTTGCCATCGATGATCGAGACGGTGGGATCAAAAAGATCCGCAAACCCGTTTGAAAGTATTTCCTCTTCATCGGGTTTCAAGTCCTTAAGATACTTGTCATTGAGCATCAGATAGAAGGTGTCTCCGCAGAAAAACTGGAATTCTTCGAAATATTCGGAGACGGATTTTTTCAGGGATTCATAATCAGGCGCATTTGATATGCGTGAGAATATAGACCTTACTTCGTTATCCAGACGATCTGTATCAGTGTTGCGTGTATATATCTTCTGACAGTATGCGCGACGACTTAAGTTGAATCCACCGTTATCGGGGCAGCCGCAGCTTTCACCGTCTACCATATGTGACTCGATGTAAGTGATCGGACTTACTTCCTTTCCTTTCATAAGGTCAGAGAGTATCCTGCCCAAGGTATCGCCCACAACGTCAAAGCGCTGGGTGACTGTGGTGATGGCCGGATAGAAAACACTGCTGTTGCTCACATTGTCAAAGCCGGTGATCAGCACATCGTCGGGAAGATTAAATCCAAGTCTTGAAAGTTCCGAAGCAGCTGCAAGAGCCGTCACATCATTGGCACATATAAATGCATCCGGCATATTTTCCTGTGCGACACGTCCTACTATCTCGGATGCAAGAACTGTATCCCAGTTTGAGGAATAGATATCCTCAGGCGCAAGTGTCAGGCCGTGAGCCTCCAATACTTCCTTCGTTACTTTGAGACGGCATATATTATCTATATGGTCAGCGCCTCCGCCTACGTATACAACTCTTTTAACATGGTGTTCTTCTACGAGATGTGTTACCAGCTCTCTCATACCCGTTGCATTATCTACTACAACGCAGGGAATGCCTGTGTCTTCAATGGGAATGCCAATGCTTACGATAGGCACGCCGTGTTTCTTTGCATTCCGGCACAGCTCAACAGCTGTGTTTTCGGCATTGAGCATGTTTGTAAAGACTATGGCAGCGTCATAGTCTTCTATATGGCACAGATCATAAATATTCAGTTCGCCGTGGATAAAATCAGTGAACGGGCTGTATGAAGCGTGGCTGCAGAACACGTAGATATCAAAGTCTTCGCTCTTTGACCATGGCTTCAGTCCATTTAATACGCTGAAAAGCGCATCACGATTCCATCCGTTAGCATATATGGCGATTTTGCGTTTGCGAGCTCTCATTAAGTCGCCTTTCAGGTCAAGATATGAAAAAGTGCACAATAAAATACACCGGATATGTCTAATAATATAGCATTAAGCATTAAAAATGTCTATGTATTTTTGTGCGCAAGATAATATATAATATACCAATGTAAACGGTTACATTTTTCTCGAAGAGATACACAGATCGGAGGAAATTTTTTATGAAAGTCAGGATATCGGCAGAGAATATAAAGAACGGTTCAGTGCAGTTTTGCCACAGTGAAGGCGAGCTCCCCGGCGTTATCAGAGCTGCGGGCTATGTAAGGGATGACCTGGCGGCCATTTTTGATGCAAGGCCCGAAGATACAGCAGGAGATGCTGCATCCGAAGGATGTGTTTCAGAGACAGACGGAGTCTTTGATCTGGGCAGGGTTATATATAAGACCGAAGAGAGCGGCAAACGTGAAGTATATTCAATAGAGATCTCCGTAAACGCAGCTGATAAGAAAGCAGATATCCATATAACTGGAAGCGACAAGAGAGGCAGTATATACGGTCTGTTCAAGCTGTCCGAGCTCTGCGGCATATCTCCGTTCATAAACTGGGGCGATGTGAAGCCTGTAAAAAAGAAGGAGCTTGTGATAGACGTGCCTGCGGGATACACATCCAAAGAACCTTCGGTTGAATATAGAGGCTTCTTTATAAATGATGAGTGGCCTGCATTCGGCAATTTTACGAACAACAGAGCCGGCGGCTTCAATGCCGGTATATATGAGAGAGTGTTCGAGCTGCTTCTCAGACTCAAAGGCAACTATCTCTGGCCTGCAATGTGGTCGGCGCAGTTCTACCTGGACGGCCCGGGCCTTGCAAATGCCGAGCTTGCCGATGAGATGGGCGTTGTCATGGGTACTTCCCATCACGAGCCGTGCATCAGGAACGGTGAGGAATACAAGTATGTGCGCGGAGAAGGTTCCATCTACGGCGATGCATGGAATTTCAGGACCAACAGGGAAGGCATAACCAGATTCTGGGAGGATGGCCTTAAGCGTTCGGGAAAATATGAAAATGTGATCACTGTCGGCATGAGAGGTGAAGCTGATTCAACGATACTCGGAAAGAATGCAACACTTAAAGATAATATAGATCTGCTCCGTGATGTGCTTAAGACACAGAACCGTCTCATCAGGGAAAATGTAAATGAGGATCTTACCAAGGTGCCTCGTATGATCGCTCTTTACAAAGAAGTGGAGCCTTTCTTTTACGGTGATGCCGAAACCGAAGGCCTTGCCGGCGATCCTGAGCTTGAAGGCGTTACGCTTATGCTCTGCGATGATAATCACGGAAACTTAAGGACAGTTCCCGAGGTTTCGATGCGCGATCATAACGGTGGCTACGGCATGTACTATCATTTTGATTACCATGGCTGGCCCATATCCTATGAGTGGGTGGGATCATCGGCACTCTCACGCACCTGGGATCAGATGACAAATGCGTATGAATCAGGCATCAGAAAACTCTGGATAGTAAATGTCGGAGATGTATATTCAAACGAGTTCAGTCTCGCGTATTTCCTTGATCTGGCATATGACTATGACAGATGGGGCTCGTCTGATGTAAACAGCCCCGTTAAATACACAGCTGCTTTTGCGGAGCACATGTTTGGTCAGTACACGGATAAGAAGACCTGCAGTGACATCGCAGAGCTGCTCACTGCATATTCACGCATATCAAACAACAGAAGGCCGGAGGCAATGAATGACAATATCTACGCGCCCATGGCTTACAGGGAAAGAGAAAAGCTTGAGGCAGAATGCTTAAGGCTTCTTGAGACCAACTCACTTATTGAGAAGAATGCATCACCCGAGATGGAATTCCCGTATTATGAATTCGTTTCCCATCCGTTAAAGGCAACGCTCAATCTTCAGCTCATGTGGCTCGAAACGACATACGATCATTATCTTACAGGCATATGTGCCGCATCTGCAGCCGATGAGAGCGCAGACAGGATAGAAGAATATTTTGCAAAGGATAAGGAGATATGTGCACGTCTCGACTGGAAGCATTTCGGATGGTGGTTTGGAATGAGCCACTCCGAGCATATTGGCTTCACGCAGTGGAATGAAGAGGAGTGCAGGAACCCTGTTGTATCAAGGATACATCCTTCAAGAAAGAACAGGATCATCGCCGTTATCCCCGAAACAGGCGCACATACAGAAGGTGGCGACTGGACCAAAAAAACTCTCGTGCTCCCGGATTTTGTAAGATACAACGCTGATAAAGCAGAAGTATATATCTATGCTGCAGGCGATCCGAACAATACCGATTTTACGGTCGAGGTTGATGGCGATGCCATAAAGCTTGATACGGATGCTGCTTTAGGTTACCGCGAGTTATCAGATGGCAGGTATCTTATGACTGCATCCAGGGCAGTGTTAACATTTGTACGCAATAAGGATGGTGCAAATAAATTTGCTAAGCTTTCAGCCTTTGAAAATGCTCAGATAATCATCAGAAGAGAGCTTACGAATATATTTATAAACGTTCCCATATGCGAGTTTGCAGCGGCATTTCCGGGTGCGGGAGAGAATGTATTTCCGTTTGCAGACAGCTATGTTTCGATCGAAGCAGGGCATTATGCTGCGAAGAAAGATGACGGAGAAAAGAGTTTTACCGAGCTTCCCGAATTTGGAAGAACAGTTTCCGGAATGAAGGCCCTGCCTGCTTTTGCGGATGCATCGGGAAAGCCCGAACTGTATTATGACTGCATGACAAAAGAAGCCGGTGAGTACAGGATCAGATTCTATATCAATCCTGTGAATCCTTCATACAGAAACAATGAATCATATTTTACATGCCGCGTGAATGACGGAAATGAAGAGAGAGTATCATTTGCATCAGAGACATTCAGGGTTACGGATGACTGCTATGAATGGATGGACGGAGTGCTCGATCAGATAAGATACGCGGATATGACAGTGAGCCTTAAGAAAGGCATAAACCGCATAACGGTATGTGCAGGATCAGAAGCGATAGTGCTTGAGAAGCTTGTTATATCAGAAGCTGCTGTAGAACCGCAGAAGTCATATCTTGGTGCAGCAGAGACATATCATTTTTGATCAAGTACTGATCTGAATTAAAGTTCATTAAGGATCATTGATTCAGATCAGAGCTTTCTGTGGGAAGGATGCGTATGCACTTCCTGCAGTCAGGTACCATAACGGTCGTGCCGTTGTCACAGTCAATATAGATGCGGTTTAGGGCATTGTCGTATCTCATTGAAAGTACTTTGCCCTCTGCCGGTATGTAGCCGTCTTCGGGCCTTGATATAAGCGGAGTCTGTGTCCACTCATGGCCCAGTACGGATCTGAACAGAACCGGATTTCCGTTTTCATCATTGCCTGCTGCAGCATAGCCTGCATCAGTCATACAAGTACATGCAAAGAATACGCCGGGGTAATACCCGGCGTATTTTTCGTTAAAGCCAAGGGGCTCTGCTCCGAGAAACAGTTCGCCCTTTTCATTGATCGTAAGATTTTCCATAAATTACTAATACTTCCCACTTGTTACAAATCGTTAACTTCCTCACACCGTGCAGCACTGTCTGACAGTGGAACCGTTAAGGCTCACTTTAACACTGTCAGACAGTGCTGCATGGTGTGGGAAGTTTGAGTTAATTATTTAACAGCTATTGCAAGTGTGCCCTTCACGGTCTTACCCTTAAAGGTAACGCTTGCGGTGATGAGTGCTGCACCGGGTTTGTATGCCGTGATCTGGCCGGCACTGTTTACCGTTGCAACTTCCGAATCGGAGCTTTCGTAAACAGGTGCGGCTTCAGCGGGAGTTACTCTTGCTGCATCGATTGTTGTTGCAGTTGTGGTAAGGTTTGCTGTTTCACCGGGTGCAAGCACATATGCGCTGCTGTCCATATATACCGAGAAGAGAGGTGCATCCCATACGCCATCTACATGTATCACGTCGGAAAGAACGATGTCTGCACTGCTCTTGCCTACCTCGATGCGGTAGTCGCCAGGCTCTACAAACCACTTCTTTCTTAAGTTGTTCCAGTATGCGAGTTCGGATACGGGAAGAGTGATCGTAGCCTTCTTTGTCTCACCGGGCTTTACGTCGATTTTTGCAAAGCCTTTCAGCAGGCGTGCGGGCTTCTTGTCATGCATATTCTCAGGAATGATCTTTGAAACATAAAGCTCAGCGATCTCCTTGCCTTCAAGCGCTCCTGTGTTCTTGATGTCGAAGCTGATGGTAAGGGTATCATTTGCATCAAAATCCTTATTATCGGAATTCTGATTTGTGATGGATAGACCTGAGTAATCAAAGTCTGTGTATGAAAGTCCGAAACCGAAGGGGAAGAGCACCGAACCGTTGAAGTACTGATAGGTGCGGCCCTTTCCGTTAACGGTATCATATTTGTAGATGCCGTAATCGTTGATATGAGGAAGCTCGTTCTCATCCTTATACCAGGTTGCGGTGAGCTTTCCGCAGGGATTGTACTTTCCGAAGATGATATCTGCCAGAGCCTTGCCCTGTTCCTGTCCTGCAAAGTGCTCGTTGATAACTGTGTGTGCTTTGTCAAAGAATGAACCGGTCACTGCACCGAGTGCATTTACAACAACTACAGTATTCTTATTTGCTTCAATAAGCTTCTCTATCTTTTCGTTCTGGTCGTAAGGAAGATTGAGAGTCTTTCTGTCATTCTCCTCCGAAGCATTTGAAGAATCGGTTCCTGCGATGACTATAACGTAATCAGCTTTTTTAGCGGCATTCAGAGCGCGCTCGAAAAGCATTTTATCATCTGCACGCACATCGGGATCGTCAGGCTCGAAAGGTCTGGGGTATGCGATGGCTTTGCAGATCTCGCGGTAATCTGAACCCGGAGCCAGGAACTTAAGACAGAAATTCTTTGCGAATCCGATCTGTTCCATTGAAAGACCGAATGACTTTGCTTCTTCGGCTTCATCTGTATCGGGATATTCAACGGGAGTGCCGTTGTCAGCGCCGGGAAGCCTGCCGTCCACGCCCTTCTTGAATTCCTTGCCTGTACACCACCCTTTTTCAAAGATAACATTTGCACCGCTTCCTTCAAGCGCTGCGCTTATGCCTGCAAGAGGAAGCACGTTCACTACGGTGTCAATGATATTGCTTCCGCAGGAATATCCGCCAAGCTCTCTGTATATGGAGTTGGGACCGATGACAAGTACTGTCTTTCCTGACATCTTGTCGGGAGAGAGCGGGAGCAGCTTGTCTTCATTCTTTAACAGAACGATGGAATCATTTGCGATGTCGCGGCAGAGCTGCTGCTTTTCTTCGGTGCATACATCGTCCCAGCCGAGCTTTCCGTAAGCGTTCTCTTTCTCGTTGTCGAAAAGACCGAGCCTGAAACGAACAGTAAAGATCCTGGTAACCGCTCTGTCTATGATGTCTTCCGTTATGATGCCGTCCTGGACAGCTTTGTAGATATTGCTTACATATTCTTCGCCGCAGCTTAAGTCGGTACCTGCTGCGAGTGACATTGCAGCGGCCTCTTCCATACTCTTTGCGTAGTAGTGTCCGGTTGTTCTTTCGGCATTGGGATCGTTCTGAATATCAACAAATGTCTTGTTTTCGTAAACGTCTGCAACAGCTCCGCAGTCAGAAACGACGAAGCCGTCAAAGCCCCATTCTTCACGAAGGAGTGTGGTGAGGAGCTGCTCGTTTGCGGAAGCGGGCACACCGTTTATACGGTTGTAGCTGGTCATTATGCTCTCGGCATGACCTTCCTGAATGGCTTCCTTGAACTGTCTTGTGTAATATTCTCTGAGTGTTGCTTCATCAACATTGCCGCTTCCGTTGTGACGGTTATTCTCGGAACTGTTGAGAGCATAGTGCTTGGGTGTTGCGCAGGTCTTGAGTACGTTAGGATCATCGCCCTGCATACCCTGAATATATGCGGCTGCCATTTTGCCGGTGAGGAAAGGATCTTCACCGAAGTTTTCATCGGATCTGCCGTTTCTGGGATCCCTTGCCATGTTTATGGTAGGGCACCATGCATTCAGTTCATCGCCGTGAATGTTATGGTAGGCTCTTATCTCATCAGAGATGGCAGTGCCGACTTTCTTTATCGCCTCAGGGTCCCAGGACTGGCTCATAGCCAGACATACGGGGAAACTTGTAACGTCATGTTTTTTGTATTTGAACGGTCCGAAGTATCCGTGAGATGCTTCATTCCAGTATTCATAAAACGGGACTCCCAGTCTGGGGATAGGTGCTCCGTGATTTTCGAGCTGGGTGATCTTTTCTTCAAGCGTCATCTCCGAGACCAGAGAGACTGCTCTTTCTTTGGGTGAACGATTGCTGTCTTCATAAACCTTCATATTTGTAGGCCCCCTTTTTTAGAGTTTTGTTTCGCGGGACCCAAGGTCAAAATCCGAATTTCAAGCAAGCCTGATTCGGATTTTGGACCTTTAGTCCCTAACATAATCAAATGTAGACTATAAAATAATTGCGGTCAAGCGGTTTGTAATGAAGAAAAAGGTAGTATATAATGACGATGCTGTGAAATTAATAATATAAACTTCCAACACCGGCAGCCAAGGCTAACGGTGTTAAAGAGAGCCTTGGCTGCCGGTGTTGGAAGTTTTAGTTAATATGTGTAAGTACGGAGGTTTCCATGAGTAAATTACTTAGTCCCGATAATCCGTTGATGCAGGAGATATCGAAGGCGACTGATTATATCATTGCAAAGTTTCTGTTTATCGTATTTTCCATCCCGATCTTTACCATAGGCGCTTCAGCCTGTGCTGAATATGCGGTTATCATGAAGATAAGAAGGAGAGAGGACCCTTCTGTGGCAAAGGAATTCTGGAAGGCTTTCAAGTCCAATTTCAAGCAGGCTTCCATAATATGGGCGATACACTTTCCGATCACGGTTTTTCTTGTGATAGACTGGTACCTTCTTTATACCAAAGATAATATCTTCTCATATCTTGGACTTTTCTTTGCGATATTCACTGTGTTTGCTATGGCGGGCTTTATGTGCTCATATGCATTCTGCGCACGTTTTGTCGCAACCACTCCGATGGTACTGCGCGGCGGTTTTGCGATGGCATTTTTAAAACTCCCCATGCTGCTTGTTATAATCGTGTGCAGCGCAGCACCTTATATAATCTCGATCTGGTATATCAAGTGGGCCCCCCTCATCTGGGTTGTCCTTAAACTTGCCGAGATGATGCTGACTGCAGGCCTTTTTGTTAAGATGTTAAAGAAGGTTGAGGAAGGTGTTTTCGGAAAATCCGAAGATGAAAACGAAGAGTCTGAAGAAGATGAAGAAGGCTCTGCGGAAGAACCTGTCGTAGTAAGACTTACGGAAGAAACAGAAGCGGCACGCAGAAAGGCTGAAAATAAGTCAGAAAATAAATCTGAAGAGAAGTCTGAAAAGAAGTCTGATAAGGAATCAGATAAAGATTCAGATAAGGATTCAGATAAGGATGATGCAGAGGTAAAGACAGCGAGTGAGTAGGATCCGTGAAAAATGCGAGAGATGGTTAAACGACAGACCGCTGCGCATAAAGATGCGCATACTTTATGTGATCTGCGTTATCATTCCCCTTGTTCTTACGGACGGACTGGTACTTACAAGTGTTGTGAAAGCTGAAGAGGCTGACAGGCTCCACGAGATGGAGAATACTGCCGAAGCCGTGACCTACGAGCTTACAAGTCAGATGGAGCTTGCATCACTGATCGCGGGCAATATCTCGATCAACCAGTATGTAAGGGAATATCTCGACACCAGATACAAGGATCCTCTGGATTATTTCATCGCATACGACAAATTCACAAAAGACACACTGTTCACTGCCAACTATGGCAGCGGCAGGCTTCATATAACCATGTATGCCGATAATGAGACCATAGTAAACGGTGGTTTTTTCGGACGCGTATCAAGCATAAAGGATACCGAATGGTACAAGACTATTGACGCTCAGGAGAATGATGAGCGTCTGCTTTTTTATTATGACACCTGGAATTCACCGGCGGTTGCTCCGGAAAGAAGAGCCGTGCTCATCAGAAGGATGAACAGGTCCTTAAACAGAGGCTATGAAAAGATCATCAAGGTTGATATCAAGTACAGTATGCTCGCGGCCAATATTGCCAATCTGAAGCTTGCCGATCACGTTTATGTCGTAAAGGATGGCGATGTGATATTTACCAATGATCAGGGTAACAAGCCCGGACTTCCTTTTGACAGGTTCGTACAACCCAGGAGCAAGAGCTATTCAAAGGAAGTGACTCTTTTCGGCGAGCCTGTTACAATTTATGTAGTCAGCAGTAATACATTATTAGACGAGATGAGGAAAAATGTACCGCTCCTTATCATGCTCATTGCATTCAATATCGTTTTTCCTCTGGTGTTTATGAACCTTATCGAGAGTTCGCTCATAAGCAGGATCACGAGGCTCGGAAACGCCTTCAACAACAAGATGGAAACACTGCGCGCCGTTAATGATGTGACAGGTAAGGATGAGATAGGCATGCTGATGCGCAACTATAACCGCATGGTGGAGCGTCAGAATAAGCTTGTGGAGAATGCATACAGAGGACGACTGAAAGCGCAGGAAGCCGGCCTTGCACAGCAGAGGGCCGAGCTGCTCGCACTCTACAGTCAGATAAATCCGCACTTCCTGTTCAATGCGCTTGAGAACATACGAATGCAGAGCATAATAAAACAGGAATATGTCACGGCCGATATGATAGGCAAGCTTGCCATTATGGAGCGCCAGTATGTTGACTGGTCACAGGACAAAGTCGAAATGAGCCTTGAGATAGAACTTATGAAGAGCTATCTGGAGCTTCAGAAATACCGTTTCGGCGACAGGCTTTCATATGAAGTGGATATGGATGATGACTGCGCACACTATGTGATCCCAAAGCTTTCTTTAGTAACGTTTGTTGAGAATGCCTGCGTTCACGGCATAGAAAAGAAGTCAGACGGCGGCTGGATCTTTGTACGTGTAAATAAGGAAAACGGCAGGATGATCATCGAGATAGAGGATACCGGAATAGGCTTTGAAGAAGATGTGAGCGCCGATCTGAAAAAATCCATGAACGAAGCAGACATAGATATGCTCAGGGAAAAGAAATCCATCGGTATATTAAATGCCTGTCTCAGGATAAAGATGATCACGGATGATACTGCAACCTTTGATCTGGAGAGCGAGAAGCTTATAGGTACTACATTCACGATACGTATACCTGTTTCCAAACTGAAAAAGGGAGGCGAGAACGATGCTTAAAGTCATGCTTGTTGATGATGAGCAGGTCATAGCAAAGGGCCTGTCCGTTCTGATCGATTGGAATGAGGAAAACTGTAATATAGAAAAGATCGCCGGTGACGGTCTTGAGGCACTTGAGTATCTGAAGAGCAACAGCGTGGATCTTATCATTTCCGATATACGCATGCCGGGCATGGACGGTCTGGAGCTTCTCCGCACGATAAGGGAAGAGAACATATCGGATGCGTATTTCGTGATACTTAGCGGCTACAATGATTTCGCCTATTGCAGGCAGGCCATGCGCTACAACTGCATGGATTTCATGGTAAAACCGGTTGCAAAACAGGATCTGCTCACGATCATACGTAAGGTCTCCCATGCGAGCGAGGCTGACCGTGAGGAAAAAGAAAAGAGAGTGGAATATGAAAGATCCTATCTCGAGAACACTCTTATCTCGCTGCTTTTTGGCAAGAATGACGCTATGGCAGTGGATTACGTCACGGAACGTATGGAGCTGTCAGGGAATGTGAGATATGTAGACATAGAATTTGCCGCCCCTCCTTCGAGCGGAGGTGAGAGCGTTCCGGGCAAGCTTCAGAAAAAACTCTTTTCTGCCTGCAGAGAAGTTATGAAACCGAGGGAAAACTATGTTATCCCGGGCCTTGGTACCGATCGGGAAAATTATGGCGTAGGCATCATATTCTGCAATTATATGGCTGAAGAAGCTGGAAAGACTGTTGAATCCTGGTTTGCGGATCTAAAGCAGAGGCTTGAAGTGGCTGCGGGCAAGGAAGTCAGCATCATTGCGGGCAGAAATGTAAAGAATATCAAAGAAATATCCAAATCTTACGGAACCGCGTGCATCCTTCGTTCGGTCGTGGCCTTCAGGGAAAAGAAAGACGTTTATTTCTATGAAGATGAGGTGCAGGTCTCAAACGGTGGCGTGATCCTCCTTAAGGATCCCCTTGATGCGCTCATTTCCGATATAAGTGAGAACAATGCGGCGAAGATAAAGACGGATGTGGAAAAGCTCTATGATGAGATAGGAAAAATGGGCGTTTCATCCGATACGGTAAGCTTAAATATCAACTATCTTCTCTTCAGGCTGGTTCATCTTGCCAGCGAGCAGGATAATGGCGTGGATCAGGAGGAGATACTCAGGTACATAAGTGAGAGCTCCTTTGAGGAAGGAGTGATGCGTGGAAGCCGCGAACATCTTACCCGTTTTGCCTGCGATTACGGTGAATACCTGGGACAGCTTCGCGGAAATGTGTCTCACGGAGTGCTGCAGGATGTTGAGAACGAGATCAGGGAAAAATACAGCGAAAACCTCAGTTTAAGAGACCTTAGCAACAAATATTTCATAAACAGCTCATATCTGGGGCAGCTTTTCCGAAAAAAATACGGAAAATCCTTCAAAGAATACCTGACAGAGTACAGGATTTCAAAGGCTGTGGACCTGCTGCTTCATACAGATAAGAAGATAAGCGAGATCGCGGGCATGGTCGGATATATGGATAATGACTATTTCCTGAAGAAGTTCATAGAAATAAAGGGCTGCACCCCTTCAAAGTTCAGAAAGTCGCGTCTTTCCTGAGTTTCAGAGTCTTTTGCCCCGGGCCTTATCATGAAGGTTTGGGGCAATTTTTGAACAAAAAACCGCAATGTATCATATTTTGTTCATTAATTATTCATAATTTCTATATTTTCTCCTGTTTTTTTTCAGATTATGTCGGTTTTTTAGATTTTCTCCCTGGGATATGATTATCGAAGTTACATTATTTTTCATTCACATAGTGAAGGGAGGATTTTAGCAAATGAAATCAAGAAGGTTACTTTCAATGCTGTGTGCTACTGTAATGGTCACTTCTGCAGTGACAGCTTGCGGACCTGCAGCAGACGGTGGGGCCACAACAGGAAGCACAGCTGTTGACACTGGCGACACAGGTGCTGATACCGGCGATACCGGTGCAGACACAGGTGACACAGGTGCTGACACAAGCGCTACTGAAGGCAAAGAGTATTCAGATGACGAGATCGTTAACTGGACATTCTTCGGTGGCATGCCCGGTTCCGAGAAGAACGACGGAAACGAGGTTATGGAGATCATCGCAAAGAAGACCGGCGTAAGAGTTAAAGAGACATGGCTTACAGGTCAGACTGTTGAAGAGGCTGTAGGAACAATAGTTGCCAGCGGCGATTATCCTACATTCATCGACGGCGGCGACGGTATGATGCAGCTCTATGATGCAGGCGCTCTTATTCCTTGGGACGACTATATTGAGAAGTATCCTAACATTAAGGAGCTTTACTCTCCTGCTGAATGGGACAGATTCCGTATGGATGACGGTCACATCTACTGGGCTAACCAGTTCGGTAACACCTACGGCGAGAGCAAGCAGACAACTCACAACGATGAGGCATTCTGGGTACAGGTTAAGGTTCTTGAGTGGGCTAACTATCCTAAGATCGAGACTCTTGATGACTACTTCAAGCTTCTTGAGGATTATGCAGCAGCTCATCCCGATGACGGAGTTATCCCTTACACATGTCTTTGCGAAGACTGGAGATACTTCTGCCTTGAGAACGCTCCTGAGTTCCTTGACGGATATCCTAACGATGGTTCAGTTATAGTAGATACTTCTTCAGGAACACCTACTATCGTTGACTACAACACAACACCTACAGCTAAGATGTACTTCTCAAAGCTCAATGAAGAGTACAAGAAGGGCATCGTAGACAGTGAGTTCGCTACACAGACATACGATGAGTACATCGCTAAGCTTTCTACAGGTAATGTACTTGGTATGTGTGATCAGTGGTGGGATTTCGCTTACACTGTAAACGATGTATTCAAGCAGCAGGGTCTTGACCTTCAGGGATGCAACTACGTTCCTCTTGGTCTTGTAGCTCAGCCCGGTATGGAGCAGATGTGGCATACATACGGTGATACACAGAACGTTGCATCAGGTCTTGGTGTTACAACAGCTTGTGAAGATCCCGACAGAGCATTCGCATTCATCAACCAGCTTCTTGATCAGGAGATCCATGATCTCAGATTCTGGGGTGTTGAAGGTACTGACTACAACGTTGATGAGAATGGTCTTTACTTCAGAACAGAGGATATGAGAATGAAGTGCGCTGATACAGAGTACAAGGCTTCTCACCTTTGTGACTACTCATACTTCCCTCAGTGGGGCGGCACCAGCAGAGACGGCAAGAACGCTATGACTCCTACAGAGCAGACATCAGAGTTCTTCGACAGCCTTGCTGCGCCTCTTGTAAAGTGCTTCGAAGCATACGGCGTTACAACATATCCTGAGTTCATCGGATCATCAAAGACAAAGACAACAGGTGTTTGGTTCCCGATGTACTCATACTCCAACAACATGACATCTTCAACAGAAGGTGGTATCGCTTGGACAAAGATGGGTGAGTGCAAGCACAAGTGGCTTCCTCAGATCGTAATGGCTGACAACTTCGATTCAGCTTGGGAAGATTACATGAAGGCATACAACGCATGCAATCCTCAGGCATTCTTAGACGAGATGCAGACCGAACTTGACAGACGTGTAGCAGCTGCAGAAGCTGCAGGAGAATAATTCCCTGATTTATAGCCCTGCTATCGGGGTGGGGGGACTCCCTCACCCCGATTCGCAGGGTTTATTACTGAAAAGGAGGATGTCATGGCAGATATGACAGCTAGTGCTTCCAAGCAACCCAAGGAAAGCAAAGAACCCGTAGAGATCAAACAGAAAATTACCATGAAAGAACTTAAGGCACAGAGGGTTCTTATTATTGGTTCGATCTTATTCGTTATTTATGGTTTTATATTTTACTATCTTCCGCTCGGCGGCTGGATCATGGCTTTCCAGGACTATAAAGCCAGAACAGGACTTCTGCACAGCCCGTTTGTAGGACTTGCAAAATTTAAATTCCTTTTTTCTGATGCAACATTTATCCGTACCATCATTAACACACTTGGTATGGGTATACTGAATCTGGTAACATCATTCATCATGGCTATTCTTTTTGCCATACTGCTTAATGAAATGAAGCATACCGGCACAAAGAAGGTAGTTCAGACGATTTCATACCTCCCGCATTTCCTTTCATGGATCATTGTTACAGGTATACTCCATGATGCTCTTTCATCATCAGGTATTGTGAACGAGATCATGATGAATCTTCATATAGTAGACAAACCGTACAACTTCTTCATGCAGCCTAAGATCTTCTGGTTTATCGTGGCATTTGCAAACCTCTGGAAAGAGACCGGATGGAATGCCATCATTTACCTGGCTGCTATAACAGCTATCGACCCTGCTCTTTATGAGGCAGCTGCCATCGACGGAGCAGGCAGATGGGACAAGATCTGGCACATTACTCTTCCCGGCATCAAGCCTACCATCATGATCCTGCTTCTTATGAATGTCGGTAACGTTCTTAATGCAGGTTTCGAAGTACAGTATATTCTTGGTAACGGTATTGTTCAGGACTGGTCACAGACCATTGATATCTATGTTCTTAAGTGGGGCGTGAGCCAGAACGACTTCTCAATGGGTACCGCAGCCGGTATCTTCAAGAGTGTGGTTTCAATCATCATTATCGTAATTGCCAATGAGATTGCCAAACGTTCAGGCGAAGAGCGCTTGTTCTAAGGAGGAAGACAATGGAAGAAAAAATAAAAGTTAGTACAACGCAAGAAAGACACAACAAAATATTAAACGGAGATAATGCCTTCCATTTTTGCAACTTCCTGTTCATGGCAGCTTTCGTTACGATCACACTGTATCCTGTATTAAACACAGTCTGTGTGGCGTTCAACGACGGTACTGATGCTGCAAGAGGCGGACTCCACCTTATCCCGAGAATGTTCACACTTCATAACTTTGAAGTGGTGCTTCATCAGCAGAATATCATCACCGGTGCTATCGTAACTGTTTTAAGAACAGTAATAGGAACACTTCTTGCACTTGTAACAAATGCTATCCTTGCATTCATCGTAAGCCGTAAGAAGTTCCTCTTCAAATCCCAGCTTTCACTTTTCTGGGTTATAACAATGTACGTTAACGGTGGTCTTATCCCTGTGCTTCTCCTTTTCAAGGATCTGAAGCTGCTCGGTACATTCTGGGTATACGTTATCCCCGGAATGGTAAGTGCATTCAACATGCTGGTTCTCAGAACCTACATGCTCGGTATCCCTGATGAGCTTGAAGAGTCAGCTCAGATGGATGGTGCCGGATACATAACGATCTTCGCAAAGATCATCTCACCGCTCTGCAAGCCTGTTTATGCAACAGTTGCTCTTTTCGTAGCGGTAGGACAGTGGAACTCATGGTTTGATACCATGATCTACAACAGAATGAAGACACAGTATACAACACTGCAGTACGAGCTTATGAAACTCCTTTCATCAGCAATGCAGCAGTCAGGAACCGCAACCAGCGGCGGTAAGACAGAGGGCGCTGCATCAGTTACTCCGCTTACTATCAGAGCGGCAGCTACTGTTGTAACAATGGCACCTATCATCTGCCTTTATCCTTTCCTTCAGAGATACTTTGTCACCGGTCTTACCCTCGGCGGTGTAAAGGGCTGATCTTTATTAGTAATACCGAAAGTTTTTAACGGGGGAGATTTTTAAAACATGAGGCCAAAAGAGGCTATAGATAATATCAGACGGATAACCCGGGATATGACGCCCGAGCAGAAGAAGAAGTATTTCCGCGATTACTATCTTGGACCTCTTTTGGTCGTTTTATTTGTTCTGATACTTGCCGTATGGTTTATAGTTGATACGGTGAGGGCATCCATGCCGCAACTGATAAGCGGGCTGCTTGTGAATGTTGAGATCTCGGAAGAGATGGAACAGAAATTTACAACAGGGTTAGAACAGTATTATGCAGCTCTCGATCCGGATGCTAAAAAGAAAGGCAGGGCTTACGTATCCGATACCCAGTATATCGATATGAAGAATCCTGATCCGGCACAGATGAATCCCGAGAAACTGGCCGTAGTACAGGCCCAGATGGCTTCGGGAAACGTAAATTATCTGTATACGGATAAAGAAATCTACGATATCATGTTAAAAGCTGAACTTATCGACGACAGTAAAACGGTTGAAATTTTCCCGAATTATATTATATTTACAATTAATGACTCCTCGCCGGAAGTGACGAAGGCGTTCAGGGATTATATCTTGCAGGAAACAGGAGGACAATAAATGAGTTCAATAAGGCTTTCACGTCTTATCAGCAACGGAATGGTAGTGCAGAGAAACAAGAAAGTGCATGTATGGGGATGGACCCCGGATGATCAGCCTGTATCGGCAAGCATGAACGGAAAGAGTGCTTCTGCCACGCCGGTAAAGGATGGAAACGAATACAGATTTGATATTTTTCTTGATGAGATGGAAGCAGGCGGACCTTATGAACTTACTGTTTCATCCGCTGCTGACAAGTGTATTGTAAAAGACGTGCTCTGCGGCGATGTGTATCAGCTCGCAGGCCAGTCAAATATAGAACTTCCCATGGTCCGTGTAAAGGAAAGCTATCCCGAAAGCTATGACGGACCGTTTGACGGACGTATAAGAACATTCAAGGTAACCGAGAACGGAGTATTTGAGGGACCGGTAGCTGATGTGTGCACAGGATCCTGGGTAAGCGCATCTGCAGATACCCTCTCAGATTTCTCAGCTCTTGGTTATTTCTTTGCTGATATAATGCATAAGAAGAGCGACGTGCCCATCGGTCTTGTAAATACAACACTCGGTGGCGCGACGATAGAGTGCTTCATGAGCAGGGAGATGCTTGCAGGCTATCCCGATGATCTGAAGCTTGCTGACAAATATTCCGACAGGACTTTCCTTGACGGAGTGAAGAAACATAATGAAGAGATAACCCCTTCATGGCGCGGAAAGTGCGATTCCATCGATAAGGGAGAGGAAGGAAACTGGAAGGATCCTGCAGCTAAAGTTGATGACTGGATCGATATTTCCATTCCTTCAATATTCTTCAAAGAGGTTCCGGATCTGAAGGGCTTTATCGGCTCTGTCTGGTTTAAGAGAAGCTTTGAAGTAAGTGATGAGCTTGCCGGAAAGGAAGCAAGTCTCTGGCTCGGAACTCTCAGAGATTCGGATATAGTATATGTGAACGGTGAAGAGTGCGGCAGGACTGAATATCAGTATCCTCCCCGCAGATATCCTATAAGAGAAGGTCTTCTTCACAAGGGCACAAATGATATTACCATAAAGCTCTATATCGAGACCGGTAAGGGCAGATTCACTCCCGGAAAGGTGATGGCAATATTTACGGGAGATGTAAAGCGTTCAACCGATGGCTTTAACGAGAGCATCGAAGGCGCCGATCAGTTTGTTGATCTGACAGGTGCATGGAAATACAAAAAAGGCTGCGAGATGCCTGTGATAGACGATATGGATTTCGTTAACTGGAAGCCCACGGCACTGTTTAACGGAATGGTATCACCCTGCGGTAACTATCCGGTGAAGGCACTCATCTGGTATCAGGGCGAGTCCAATGCCGGCAGGGCAGCTATGTATCCGGAGCAGTTTAGGATCATGGTCGAGGGCTACAGAAAGCTTTGGAATGATGACATTCCTTTCATCACGGTAAAGCTTCCCGAGTTTGATGACAATACCTACGAGCCCGACGGAACAGACAATATCAGAAAAGACTGGTCCAATATGCAGGCAGCCGAGGATGACTGCGGAAAGATACCGGGTGTATATGTTGCGGACGGTGTGGGCACAGGCGAGCTCAATGACCTGCATCCCCAGCGTAAGAAAGAGCTTGCCGAAAGAGTGGCAGCTGCCGCAGAGAATATTATCTGATGTTTAAAGCTGAGGGCGGGAACGATCACAGAACCACATTACAGGAGGAATATTACTAATGAGCGTTACAGTCAAGAATCCGATACTTCCGGGCTTCTATCCTGATCCCACTATATGTGCGGTAGGGGATGACTACTATATCGTCAATTCATCATTTGCTTATTTCCCAGGACTTCCGGTTCTTCACAGTAAGGATCTTGCGCACTGGGAACAGATCGGCAACGTGCTCACAAGGGACAGCCAGCTTCCGCTTGAGAAGGCCGGCATATCAAGAGGTCTTTTTGCACCTACACTCAGGTTCCACGATGGCACATTTTACTGCATCTGCACCAATATCGATCACGGCGGAAACTTCATCGTGACAGCAAAGAACCCCGAGGGTCCCTGGTCCGAGCCCGTTATGATCAAGGATGCAGGCGGCATCGATCCCAGCGTTTTCTTTGATGATGACGGAAAGATGTACTACATAGGAACACACGAGAATCCTGACGGCTGCAGATACGGCGGCGACTGGTTCATATATATCCAGGAGATGGATAAAGAGACTTTCCAGCTTAAGGGCGAGGCTCACAATGTATGGAACGGCGCTCTCAGGAACTGCATCTGGCCCGAGGGTCCTCATCTCTATAAGAAGGACGGATATTATTACATCATGCACGCAGAGGGCGGCACAGGCCCTGAACACAGTGAGTCGGTCTGCAGGAGTACAGATATCTACGGTCCTTATGAAGGCTTCAGAAAGAATCCCATAATCACTCACAGGCATCTCGGAAAAGATTATCCCATACAGTATGTGGGACATGCCGATATGATAGAGACACCTGCCGGTGAGTACTATATGGTAATGCTCGCAGTAAGGCCTCTTGACGGCTTCACCACTATGGGCCGTGAGACCTTCTTTGCAAGAGTTACATGGGAAGACGGATGGCCTGTTGTAAATCCGGGCGTTGGCAAGCTTACCGATACTGTTGAGGTAGCACTTGAAGCCTGGGATCCCGCAAAGGATGAGACTTCATATACATACAGAACAAAGGGCCTTACAAGATATCCTTTCGGCAGCAAGAGATATGACTTTACGCATATGGATAAGCTCGGCTGTGAATTCCTTTATCTGAGGAATGAGCCGGCTGATATGTATAAGCTTGGCAGCAAGGGACTGGAGCTTAAGTATCAGGAGCATTCACTTAAGGATGAGGATCTCACATCCTATGTCTGCATAAGGCAGCAGCACCACAGCTTCAAGGCTATGACGGTTGTAGATGCGAGCGGACAGCCCGCCGGATGCTCAGCAGGTCTTGCACTCCTGCAGAACAATCTCTATTATCTCCGTGCCGAGGTTAAGGACGGAAAGGTAAGGAGCATCCTCTGCAGCGACGGTAAGGATTCCTTGATCGGAGAGGCAGATTTAAAGGATGTCGCAAGCGCAGATAAGGTAAAGCTTACGATCGAAGTGAAAGGTCTGGATGCATTCGTTTATGCCGGTGATATCTATCTTGGCAATGTGTGCGTGAAGGAGCTCTCCACTGAGGTTGCCGGCGGATTCGTAGGATGCACGGTCGGAATGTTTGCAGACCACGCTGGTGTATCTGCAGGCGAAGGAAAGTATGCGGCATTCACTTCATTTGAATATCTTGAAGCATAACTTGAACTGTTTTGGGTCGTAATCGTGCAGTAAATGTGTGATTTGACTGTGAATAGAAAAAATTTAAAAAGGAGAAAGTAATATGTATATAGGAATCGATCTTGGAACATCATCGGTAAAGCTTCTGCTCATGGAGAATGACGGAAAGATACTTAAGAAGGCAGTAAGGGAGTACGGTTTATCCTTCCCTCATACCGGCTGGTCAGAGCAGGATCCTGCTGACTGGATAAAGGGTACTGTTGACGGAGTTAAGGAGCTTATGGAAGGTCAGCCTAAGGATGCCGTAAAGGGCATAGGTATCGGCGGACAGATGCACGGTCTTGTAATGCTCGATAAGGATGACAACGTTATCAGACCTGCTATCCTCTGGAATGACGGCAGGACCATTGCTGAGACAGATTACTTAAACAATGAGATCGGCCGTGACAAGCTTCTTGAATATACCGGAAACATTGCGTTTGCTGGTTTCACAGCACCCAAGATCCTCTGGGTAAAGAAGAATGAGCCGGATAATTTTGCTAAGGCAACCAAGTTCATGCTTCCCAAGGATTACCTTGTTTACAAGCTTTCAGGTGCTTTCACAACAGATATGTCAGATGCTTCCGGCACGCTTTACTTTGATGTAGAGAAGGGCGGATGGTCAGATCCCATGCTCGGAATACTTGGTATCACAGCTGATAAGCTTCCCGAGGTACACAAGGGATTCGAGATAGTTGGAGAAGTTAAGGAAAGTGTTAAGTCAGAGCTTGGCCTTTCAGGCAGCGTAAAGGTTTGCGCAGGTGCAGGCGACAATGCAGCAGCAGCAGTAGGTATGGGTATCGCGGGCGCAGGCAAGTGCAATATTTCAGTCGGCACATCAGGAACCATCTTCCTCACATCCGACAGCTACAGGGTTGATCCTTCATGCGCACTTCATTCATTCCGTCATGCAGACGGCCAGTTCCATTTCCTTGGATGCATGCTCAGCGCAGCTTCATGCAACAAGTGGTGGATGGATGAGATATTCAAGACAAAGGATTATGCAGGCGAGCAGAAGGAAATCGCAAAGCTTGGCGAGAACAGTGTATTCTTCCTTCCTTACCTGATGGGTGAAAGATCTCCTCACAATGATGCAGCTGTAAGAGGCTCATTTACAGGATTATCTCTTGATACAACAAGAGCAGATATCTACCAGGCAGTACTTGAAGGTGTTGCATTCGGTATAAGAGATATGCTCGAGGCAGGCAGAAAGGCCGGCTATGCTCCCGAAGAGTCATGCATCTGCGGTGGTGGCGCAAAGAGTCCTCTCTGGAGACAGATCATAGCAAATGTTACAGGACTTAAACTGATCACAGTTGAGAATGATGAAGGCCCTTCATACGGCGGCGCAATACTTGCAGCAGTAGGCTGCGGAGAGTTCGCAACCGTCGCTCAGGCATCTGAGGCAGTTACCAAGACAGGTGATATCACAGTACCTGAGAAAGAGCTTATTGAGAAGTACAACGACAGATATGCTCATTACACAGCTATCTATCCTGCGGTTAAAGATCTTTACAGATAAGCTTCGTTTTTCTTCTTAAGATTATTTTTATACTCGCTGGGACTGCAGCCTGTATAATGCCTGAAAGCACGGCTGAAGGTTGCGAGTGATTTGAAACCGGATTTATAGGCTGCATCAGTTACAGGGATGGAACCCGAAAGCATTGACTGGGCAGCCTGTATTCTTTTATGCATCAGATAGTTATGGAATGATGTATTGGTAAAGCTTTTGAAGATCCTGGTAAAATAAAACTTTGAAAAGCCTGTCATAGCGGCAGCCTTATCAAGAGTGATATCTTCGGAATAGTTTGAATCTATGTAGTGAAGCAGCAGTGAAAGCTTTTTGAACACATCGTGGTTTAAGCTGACTGAATCTTCTGTTTCCTGCATGGATGCACTGTTCACGATATAGTCTTTTCCGATTATGGAATAGAACTCGACGAGCTTGGAATAGATGCACATCTCCCAGAACACATCGTTATCGAAATAGGTATCGATTATTTCTGTAAGAGTTTTCTTCAGCTGGTCATACACCGCACTGTGATGTTCGGTGTTGCAGAGATAAGCGTCCATGAAAAGAGGGTTGAGCATCATGTAGTCCTGAAACATGAGCATTCCGCTAAGGTCAAACTGGGCAATGAAACGTACGCCCTTTCCCTGATGGAAAAGCTCATGAAGCATATAAGGAGGAACAATGAGAATGTCTCCTTCCTTAAGCTCGAATGTATGCTTCCCGGCTGCAACCTTGTAATGACCTTCCTGGATGAAAAGTATCTCGGCTGCATCATGGTAGTGAAGGGGATAGTCCTCTTCAACATTGTTGTACCAGATACGCATATGGGATTCGGGCATGTAGTGGACTGTTTCCTGTGAACTGTCAAGCTTTCTGCCTGCAAAATCCAGCTGCAGCTGCCTGTATCTCTCAGGTACTTCGTTTTCGCTCGTATTGATATTATTATCCTCTGTTGCCAAAGTTTTTCTCCCGTATTGCTTGCAAAATTAATGATATACAGCAGTTATGATAACATAAACGAAGCGGTTGTGGCAATTTGTGTTAACAAAAATGCATGTTTCTGCTACAGTAAACTTAAGCAGAAAGTTACTGTCACAGACTATCACAGCAGGAAGGGCTGTGAATGGAAAAAGCAGATAGAGAATGAAAGGGGTTCTAATGGAAGTATCCGCAAAATTGAAAGAGATCATGAAGGAGATCGTTATTCCCGGCGCTGATGCGATAAGAGGGAATATCACACTGCCTTTAAAAATAAAAGACGCGACTGTCAGCTGGAAGAGCAGCGCGCCTGATGTGATCACTGACAGGGCTGTAGGCAGGATTGCCGCAGGTGTAGTGACACGAGGCTCTTTCGACAGGGATGTGCTGCTTACGGCAACTGTAAGCCTGGATGGTGAGACCGCAGTGAAGGATATCATAGTCCATGTGCTCAAGAGCCCCACTAAGATAAAGGATGAAGATTATACAGCT